>ERZ767310.53-NODE-53-length-67091-cov-6.917000_pt1 | contig 67091 bp, 56 predicted proteins | sample MGYA00374954_ERZ767310 | MGnify/ENA primary metagenome ERZ767310 (study PRJEB28948, sample SAMN06267188) | marine metagenome | isolation source: Columbia River Estuary | place: USA:Columbia River Estuary, USA | collected 2013-07-23 ...
ATCTATTAGGTTTGGAATTTTAGTGTACTGATCTATTAACGAATGGATACTTTGAGGCTTAACTTCAACTAATGGTTTGACCTTAGAGTTTTTTTCGAGCAACTTTCTAAACTGCGTAAAAACGACTGGAGTTTCATGCGCATCAAATGGCACATCCTCGGGATCAAATAAAAACTGGTCATAAATTTCTTGTATTTTAATACCCTTAGGAAGTACATTTTTAACTTTTTCTAAGCTTAATTGTTCTTCAGCAGTCCATTCTTTTTGAAGAAAAATAGAATCGACGTCAAATGATGTAACCAAGCTGCTCATTTTATGTTCAGGTGCAGTATTAAATACCAGAAGGCTGATGTTTAATTTGTTTAACTCCCGCTTTAGGCATTGAAGCGTTTCTAATAAAAAATTTAATCTATAACGGTCCATTTTTTTGAACCCGTATTTTGTAGTTTCAAATAATTTAGGGTCCAAGAAGTAAACTCCAATAACACGATTAGACGACATTAAGGCAGAATTGAGAATGTTATTATCCTGTGATCTCAAATCGTTTTTAAACCAAACTATTGATGTGTTTTTGTGCTGCTGCATTTTTTACTACAATATTTTACATTTTCCCAATCCCGAGCCCACTTTTTTCGCCAATTAAAGGGTCTCGCACAAACAACGCAAGTTTTGACTGGTAGTTGTGATTTTTTCAAAACTTACCGCTTTAAATTTATTTTATTTTTTGGTCTTTGGTAAGCTATTCGCTCTTTAAGTTTTGGAATAGTATATCCGTCTAATCCGTTTATTGCAACAATCTCGCCTTTTGATAAATTAATAAATCCATCATCTTCCAATAATTCTGGTCGTATGAATAAATCTTTGATTTCTCCTATCAGTTGTATAGTTTTGTTGGCCTTTATTTCGTACTCTTCACAGTAGGTAAGTGCCATTTGAATCGGTGCATTTTTTACAAATGGCGCATGCCATCCGTTCTTGTATTCTTCATCTAATTCAGTAGTATTGAATTCTGAGACCTCTTTTGGGTATTTTGCTGAAGTGTGGTGCGCATCTTGAATGATTGAAGCGTCAATGTGGTTTATTGTGAATTGTCCAGTTTCTTTTATGTTTTCGTAAGTATTTCTAGGCACATCAGTAACAGGCCTAAAAATTATACCAAGAAGTGGAGGATTAGACCCTAGATGAGTTACGGAGCTAAAAACGGCAACATTAGGAGTGCCATCATTAGATTTTGTGCCTATAAGATTAGCGGATTTGAAACCAGAGCAGCTGTTAATCAAATTTATTCTAAATATATGGTCTAACTCTTCAAAGTCTTGACGTTTTAAATGTATCATTTGTAGTGTTGAAATTGATTAATTTTAACTTCTTTAGCCTTCAAATCAAACATCAGGTTGTAGAGTCCGAAAAAGGTTCGGTTCATATAGATAAAGTGCTTAGATCCTCTATTGCTGTTAAACTTTCGTAACTCTGAACTTTGGCTATATCTTTCAGCAAGATCACCTATTTTTCCAAAAAAATCCGAATCAGAAAAATCAAATATTTCTTTCTGGAAGGGCAGTGTGAAGACGCTTAGTAAATCGTGAAACATGTCCGTGAAAAATGAAACTTCTTCTTTAGTGTCGTTCGGGGTGAGTATTTCTAGCTCATATAATTTTTCTGAAAAACGTTCTTTATTATTTATGATTGAATTATCAGCCAATTCAAAATAAGGTTTATAGAATGTTTGCGGAATCACTTTCATACAGCCAAAATCTAATGCAATTAACTGAGCATCGTTATTTATTAGAAAATTTCCCGGATGGGGATCTGCATGTACCTTTTTAAGATTGTGGATTTGATGCATGTAAAAATCCCATAAAGCTTGCCCTAATCGATTGAACTTTTCTTGGTCGTTGTTTTTCTTTATGTACTCAGAAAGATGCAATCCTTTCATGAAATCCATGGTCAAAATTCGCTTAGATGAATATTCGTTGTAGTAGTTAGGAAATAAAATATTTGGAATGTGCGCACAGGCCTTTGAAATTTCTTGACTTTGTTGAATTTCGAGGCAATAATCGGTTTCTTCAGTTAACTTATCCTCAACTTCCTTAAAGTATTTGTCGGAATCCTTGCCTTTAATATTAAACATTCTTAGTGCTATGGGTTTGACCATTGCAAGATCTGATTTAATACTATCCGCTACTCCAGGATATTGAATTTTTACGGCTAATTCTTTTCCGTTTTTTTTGGCTTTGTGTACCTGACCAATGCTAGCAGCATTAACAGAATTAGAATCAAAATAATCGAAAATTGCATCTGGATTTTTACCAAAATACTTTTTGAATGTTTTTATTACTAGTGGTGAGGAGAGTGGGGGAACAGAAAATTGTGCTAAGGAAAACTTCTCTACATAAGCCTGCGGTAAAATATTTTTTTCCATGCTTAGCATTTGCGCTACTTTTAGTGCGCTTCCCTTGAGTTGTTTGAGGCCGCCGTAGATATCTTCAGCATTGTTTTTGTTTAGATTGTCCTTAGCAATTTTCTCCGATTTGCTCAGTTTTTCTCCATAATACTTGATGTAATTAACACCAACTTTAGCACCAGTTGTTACAATTTTTGAAGCTCGTTGTAGTTTTGATTTAGGAATACGATCGATAGACTTCATTAATGACTTCCGATTTTTTCTTTAAACAAAAATTTACCGAAGTCAACCACGCTTTTGAGAGGTTTTGTATGCGCCAATTCAAAGCTTGCAGCTATAGATTTTTCGATAAAAAGATCCGTTTTTTCAAAATCGGCCGAGTCGTCGTCTAGCCAAAATTTCAACGTCACGAGCATTTGCACCCAATACGATTCGTTCACTAAATTATCTTTAATATCGTCGATGCGCTTGTTTTTTATTTCAATACCGGTCAGTTCTAACTCATCTACAAATTCTAAAAACTTCTTACGTAAGGGCTTAAGCTTTTTAAGATGATTTAACCCGCCTTTAGTGCTGTGCAATGCTTGAGTAACGTAACTACGGTTTGCAGTTAGATTACCAAAAAAAGTGAAATAAAAACTTAATATTTTATTTTGATCATCGTAGTTTTTGTAGTCTTTACTTTTTTCTAGGGTTTTAATAGTGTTATCGAAAAACGCTTCAAAGATTGAAGATTCAAGCGCTTCAAATGATCCAAAAAAACTATAGAATTCTGATTCTTCGAGGTTGTTCATTTTGGCGAATATGTATACGCTTTTTGGAGTTTCGTTGTGCTTAAGAACACTGTTCATGTACAACTCAATGAGTTTATCTTTGGTGAGTTTTGTGTTTTTTGCCATGGGATATTGTTTTTACAAAAATATGACTTGTTAAAGTTTTTATTTTAATAATTAAACAAACATTAACATTTGAATGGCTAAATAAGTATTGGTAATTTTTTTCTAATTTTATAATCTCAAATCTATTTTATGCTAAACAAAGTTTATGGTAGCGCTGTTTTTGGCGTGGAGGCCTATACCATCACGGTAGAAGTCAATGTGGACAATGGGATTGGATACCACTTGGTAGGTCTTCCTGATAATGCCATTAAAGAAAGTAATTTTAGAATTGCAGCAGCGCTAGAAAATAATGGCTTTCGAATTCCTGGCAAAAAAATCATCATCAATATGTCGCCTGCAGACATGCGCAAGGAAGGCTCGGCGTATGATTTAACACTAGCTATAGGGGTTTTAGCTGCTTCAGGGCAAATAAAAGCCCCTCATTTGGAGCGACTCATTATTATGGGGGAATTATCGCTAGATGGGAGTTTAAACCCCATAAAAGGAGCGTTACCTATTGCAATCAAAGCGCTGGAGGAAGGTTTTGAGGGATTCATACTCCCAGAACAAAACGCCAAAGAGGCAGCAATTGTAAAAGGACTCAAAGTTTATGGTGCCAATCATATTTCAGACGTCATCAAGCATTTTGATAAGAATTTGGAATTGGAAGTCACGGCATTTGATATTCAAGAAGAATTTGCCAAAGCACTAGACCAACCCGAATTTGATTTTGCAGATGTAAAAGGGCAAGAAAGTATCAAGCGTTGCATGGAAATCGCAGCTGCAGGTGGGCACAATATCATTTTGATTGGCCCACCAGGGTCAGGAAAAACGATGTTAGCAAAACGCTTGCCATCAATTTTGCCTCCTATGACTTTGAATGAAGCCTTGGAAACCACTAAAATCCACTCCGTTGTAGGGCGATTGCGCTCGCCCTCTGGATTCATGACTCAAAGGCCATTTCGCTCTCCACACCATACAATCTCCAATGTCGCATTGGTAGGATGAGGGCAGTACCCTCAACCAGGTGAAATCTCGATGGCACACAATGGGGTATTGTTTTTAGATGAATTACCTGAATTTAAGCGCTCGGTTCTCGAAGTTATGCGCCAACCTTTAGAAGATTTGGAAGTTACCATCTCAAGAGCAAAATTTACGGTGACATACCCCAGTAGTTTTATGTTGGTTGCCAGCATGAACCCAAGCCCCAGCGGCTTTTTTAATGATCCCTCATCACCTGTAACTTCTTCTGCTGCTGAAATGCAGCGCTATCTGGGAAAAATTTCTGGACCATTGCTCGATCGTATCGATATTCATGTGGAGGTAACTCCTGTGCCTTTTGAAAAGCTCACAGAAGAACGACGTGGTGAGCCATCTATTGTGATTAGAGAACGAGTAACAAAAGCTCGAACGTTGCAAACTCGACGCTTTGAGTCTATAAATTCGGTACATTATAATGCACAAATGCAGACTAAGCACATACGAAAATTTTGTGTTTTGGACGATGCTTCAAAAGCCCTTTTGAAAAACGCAATGCAGCGTTTAAATTTGTCCGCTCGGGCCTATGATAGAATCTTGAAAGTAGCGCGAACAATTGCTGATCTTGAAGCATCAAATACCATAAACAGCAGGCATATTAGTGAAGCTATTCAGTACCGAAGTTTAGATCGGGAAGGGTGGTTATTATAATTAAATTTATACTTTATATGAATTTATTAAATTATTGAAAATCAATACTTTAATTATATACAATAAGAAAAATCTATTACTGTTTTACCCCAGCCATTTAAATGCACTTTTAATTTTTTTAAGCTTATTTGTGTAGGGTGCATAACGTAATGGTATATCAAGCCAATTTGCTTTAATTGTAATGCCTTTTTTGTGCGAAAACGTATCGAATCCTAAACGCCCATGATAGGCCCCAATACCGCTTTCACCCACACCACCAAATGGTAATCTCGGATTACCAAAATGAATCATCGTATCATTTACTGAGCCACCACCAAAACTGTATTTTTTAATGAGTGTATTGTAGAATTGTTTTCTATTTGAAAATACATAAAACCCTAATGGTTTTTCATAACGGCTAACTGTCAACTCAATATCTTCCATTGTTTCATAGCTGAGAATAGGTAGAATTGGACCAAAAATTTCGCCCTCCATGAGTTTAGTCTTCAAACTTGGATTGTCCACTAGAGTGGGGGCAAGGTAATTGTCTTCATCATCGACATCACCTCCGTGCACCACATGAACTCCTTTGAGCATGGCCGAAAGCCGTTTCAAATTTTTTGTATTGACAATTCGTGGATAATCTGTTGATTTTTTAGGATCTTCTCCGTAGGCCTTAATTATTTCAATTTTGAGCTGATGAATTAACTCAGACTTTATGGATCTTTTAGCTAAAATATAATCTGGTGCAATACAAGTTTGCCCAGCATTAACAAACTTACCCCAAACCAAACGTTTTGCAACTAATTTTATATTTATACTATCATCAACAATACATGGGTTTTTCCCTCCTAACTCAAGCGTAACAGGTGTCATGTATTGCGCAGCGGCTTTTGCGACAATTTTACCCACCGGAACACTTCCAGTAAAGAAAATATAATCCCAGCGTTCGTTCAAAAGAGCAGTTGTTTCCGGAACCCCGCCCTGAATTACACTTAAATGCTCATTTTTAAATACTTCTGAGAGTATGGTTTCAATAATTTTTGCTGTATTTGGTGTAAGCTCACTCGGTTTCAAAACAACTGTATTTCCTGCTGCAATAGCAGAAATAACGGGTGCAATGGCCAATTGGAACGGATAATTCCATGGAGCAATAATTAGAACAGCTCCGTAAGGTTCTGTATAAATATAATCATTCGAAGGGAAATTTAGTGCAGCAGCGCGTACTTTGTTTGGTTTGGACCAATATTTAAGATTCTTAAGCGTCATATCTATTTCAGCAACAACAATCCCGATTTCGCTAAAATAAGCTTCAAATCTCGATTTTTTAAAATCGTTATAAAGCGCTTCGTAAATCGCTTCTTCATTTGATAGAATATTAGTTTTAAGTGCTTTTAGTTTGTCTTTGATATAGGATAAATCTCTAGTTCTTCCAGAGTCAAAAAAGGTTTTTTGCTGATTAATAATCTTAATGTGTTCCATAGTTTTAAATCATTTTAGTACACTCGTTCCATAAAACATCATCTGGTGGCACTGCATTTATGTAGATGGGGGTTTTGGATACCGGGTGTGTAAATTGAATAGCTTTGGCATGTAAGTGAATTCCTCCATCAGCATTACTTCGCTGAAAACCATACTTTAAATCCCCTTTTATTGGGCAACCAATATACGCCATTTGACTTCTAATTTGATGAGATCTTCCTGTTTCTAATTTCACCTCCAATAGTGTATAGTTGTCCAATTTTAAAAGTGTTTTGTAGTGCAAAATAGCTTTTTTACTGTCTTGAACTTCTTTTGGGTACACTTTTGTGGTGTTGGTTTTTGGATTTTTTTTCAACCAATGTGTTAAATTATCTTTTGACTTAACTGGTCTTTCTTTTACTATAGCCCAATAGGTTTTATCAATTTTTTTGTCTTGAAACAATTGATTCATCCGCTTGAGTGCTTTTGAAGTTTTTGCAAAAATTACAACTCCCGATGTCGGCCGATCTAGCCGGTGTACAACTCCTAAAAATACAGCTCCGGGTTTATTGTATTTGTACTTTAAATAGATTTTGACTAATTCTGATAGCGGTGGGTCATTGGTTTTATCCCCTTGAACAATATCTCCAACTCTCTTGTTGATGGCTATAATGTGGTTGTCTTCATACAAAACGTGCACATTAGATGAATTAGTTACAATTCTAGACATGGCTTAGTATTGCTCTTCAGCATTTGGAAAATCAGACGATTTTACATCACTTACGTATTGCCCAATACTATTAGTCATAGTTTCGTAAAGGTTCATATAACGTCGTAAAAAGCGCGGATTAAATTCGTGTGTCATTCCAATCATATCGTGGAGGACCAAAACTTGCCCGTCTACATCAGCTCCAGCACCAATACCAATGACTGGAATACTGACACTTTCAGCGACTTCTTTTGCTAATTTTGCTGGAATCTTTTCAAGAACAACAGCAAAGCACCCAATCCGTTCTAACATTTTTGCGTCTTTGAGTAGTTGTTTTGCTTCTTCTTCCCCTTTAGCACGGACTGTATAAGTACCAAATTTGTATATGGATTGAGGCGTAAGCCCAAGGTGTCCCATTACAGGAATACCAGCGTTAAGAATTTTTTTAATAGAATCTTTTATTTCTTTTCCTCCTTCAAGTTTTACGGCATGTCCATCACTCTCTTTCATTATTCGAATTGCAGACCGCAATGCCTCTTTGGAGTCACTTTGATAAGTTCCAAAAGGCAGATCAACCACAACTAGTGCACGATCAATAGCACGTACAACAGATGAAGCATGATAAATCATTTGGTCCAAGGTAATAGGTAATGTTGTTTCATGACCAGCCATTACATTACTGGCTGAGTCTCCAACAAGTATCACGTCAACCCCTGCGCCATCAACTATTTTAGCCATAGTGTAATCGTAGGCGGTCAGCATTGATATTTTTTCATTTGCTGCTTTCATTTCAACCAAAGACTTGACGGTTACGCGTTTATATTGTTTTTTGTTTGTCATGTTGGCTTATAATTTTTTGTAAAAATAGTGAAAAAGAAATGCTTTGCTATGACACCTTGTCATATTTTATGTCATGGCATAATGATTGACATTATTGAGTTGTATAAATTTTTGAAACAAATTAAATAACACAATAAATTATGAGTAAAATAATTGGAATCGATTTAGGGACAACCAACTCATGTGTCTCCGTAATGGAAGGTAATGAGCCAGTAGTTATCACAAATGCTGAGGGACGTCGTACGACACCTTCTGTAATTGCTTTTGTAGAGGGTGGTGAGATTAAAGTAGGAGATCCTGCAAAGCGACAAGCAGTAACTAACCCTGAAAAAACGGTTTATTCTATAAAGCGATTTATGGGAAATAAATTTTCTGAATCTAAGCAGGAAGTTGGTCGTGTGCCGTACAAAGTAGTTAAAGGGGATAACGACACTCCTCGAGTAGACATCGACGGGCGCTTGTATACACCACAAGAACTTTCGGCTATGATACTTCAAAAAATGAAGAAAACTGCCGAGGAATTTTTAGATCAAGAAGTGAGTGAAGCAGTTGTAACTGTTCCAGCATATTTCAATGACGCACAGCGGCAAGCAACAAAAGAAGCTGGAGAGATTGCAGGATTAAAAGTACGCCGAATCATCAATGAGCCTACTGCTGCTGCATTAGCCTATGGGTTAGACAAAAAAGGGAAAGACCAAACCATAGTAGTTTTTGACTTTGGTGGTGGAACGCACGACGTTTCTATACTCGAACTTGGTGACGGAGTTTTTGAAGTTCTTGCTACAGATGGAGATACACATCTTGGTGGTGACGATGTTGACGAAAAAATTATCAATTGGTTAGCTGAAGAATTTAAAGCCGACGAAAACATGGATTTACGAAAAGATCCAATGGCGCTACAGCGTTTAAAAGAAGCTGCTGAAAAAGCTAAAATTGAGCTTTCATCTTCTGCACAAACAGAAATTAATCTTCCCTATGTTACTGCAACTGCAAGTGGGCCAAAACACTTAGTGCGCACATTATCTCGTTCCAAATTCGAGCAGTTGATTGATGATTTAGTGAAAAGAACAGTTAAACCTTGTGAAACTGCACTAAAGGCAGCTGGACTTTCTAAAAGTGATATTGACGAGATTATTCTAGTTGGTGGTTCGACCCGAATTCCAGCTGTTCAAGAAGCTGTTGAGAAATTCTTTGGGAAAAAACCAAATAAAGGAGTTAACCCTGATGAAGTTGTTGCGGTTGGAGCTGCAATACAAGGGGGTGTGCTTACAGGAGACGTAAAAGACGTTTTGTTATTGGATGTTACTCCGCTATCGCTTGGAATTGAAACCATGGGTAATGTAATGACTAAATTAATTGAAGCTAATACGACTATCCCAACAAAGAAATCACAAGTGTTTTCTACTGCAGCAGATAACCAACCTTCTGTAGAAATTCATGTCTTACAGGGTGAGCGTGCTATGGCAGGAGACAACAAAACAATTGGACGTTTTCATTTGGACGGTATTCCACCCGCACAGCGAGGAGTACCCCAAATCGAAGTTACTTTTGATATCGACGCTAATGGAATCATCAAAGTTTCAGCAACAGATAAAGCTACAAACAAGTCACAAGACATCCGAATTGAAGCTTCGTCCGGTTTGACTGAAGAGGAAATTGAAAAAATGAAGCAAGACGCTGAAGCTAATGCAGATGCAGATGCTAAGGCAAAAGAAACTGCTGACAAGCTCAATAGTGCTGATGCTATGATTTTTCAAACTGAAAAGCAACTGAAAGAATTTGGAGACAAACTTTCTGAAGAAAAAAAACAGCCAATTGAAGCTGCTTTAGAGGAGTTGAAAAAGGCTTATGAAAGTAAAGATCTTGCTATTATCGACCCTGCCTTAGAGAAAATCAACGAGGCTTGGAAAGTTGCAAGTGAAGAAATGTACAAAGCACAACAAGATGCACAAGCAGCTGGAGCCGCTGGTCCTGAAGCGGGTTCTGAAGCTCAGGCTGAAGGCGATAATGTTGAAGATGTGGATTTCGAAGAAGTAAAGTAAATTTAAATTTTGACAACTAAAAAAAGCATAATCTTTTCAGATTATGCTTTTTTGGTTTTTGCGAGTTTAATTATTTTTTTTTGAAAACATTTTTAGCATTACGATAGCATGAGGAAATGTAACAGCAGCTATAAACGCAAAAAATAGGCTGTAAAAATGTTTTTCACCTTTTAAAACAAGATATAAAAGACTCATACCTGCCAATGAAACTATCCAATAAGGTAGTGCAGCTTTTGTGTACTCCATGATATGTACTCGTTTCAGATCGCCATAAGCAAATTTAATTTGCTCCAAGAGCGAAGGAATGCTGTGCCAGATGATGAAATAGATTGTAAATCCCCATATTAACGAAGAGGATTTAAAAATTACCATGAGTATGATAAGGGTAAAAAGTTCTTTAATAATTGTATTGAGTTCAATTTTATTTTGCCTCAGCGTGAGCAATAGAAACACAACTATTGAAGCCCCCAGTGCTATTGAAATTTCTTTTGAGTACAAATCTCGAAGTTTGAACCCGGCAATTTCATTGATAATCATTTTTACATTACCGTCATTAAAATAAAAGACCATGAATAATATAAACAGGCCATAAATAAAAAAATAAATCCTTTTGTAATTAGTATGAACAAGTTTTAGATCTTCTTGCCAATGTTGCTCGCCAAAATGATAGGCGCTAAACACTATGAAAAGGATAAGTGCTAAGCCAGGAAACCAATAAAATATAAGTACTGCACTCACCACTACTAGGAGGTATGTTATTAATATCTTACCAAAGCTTAAATTAGATTCATTTGTAAATGAGTTGATAATTAAAATATCATTGGAACCGTGAATCATACCAAAAGTAAAGATCAGAAAAAAACCTAAAATCAATTCAAAATCTTCGGGAAATAAGGTTGTAATCCACAATCCTAGGAAGCTTGAAACGATTGAGAATCTATAAATAATTTTCATAAAAAACTGTTAAATAATCAATTTAAAAGTAAAAAAAAAGGGATTTGGTAAAGATTTATATAAAAAATTGATACATTTGTTTAAACAAAACTAACAAAATTTTTAGAAAAATGACAAATTTATTCTTACCACTTGTTGCTGGCGGCGGAGACGTCAACGACCCAGTGAATTTCACATTCTTTATTGGATGTATGGCAATGATGGCAGCTTCTGCCTTCTTTTTCTTATCTCTAAATCAGTTTGACAAAAAATGGAGAACTTCCGTTTTAGTTTCTGGTTTAATTACATTTATTGCAGCTGTACACTATTGGTACATGCGTGACGCATCCATGGCAGGAGACGTGTCTAATGTAACAGCTTTCCGTTATGTTGACTGGATCCTTACTGTTCCATTAATGTGTGTTGAATTCTATCTTATACTTAAAGTTGCTGGTGCAACTAAAAGTCTTCTTTGGAAACTAATCGGACTTTCAGTTGTAATGCTTGTAACTGGATATTTCGGTGAAACAATGGGCAACGCTGTTATGTGGGGTACTGTTTCTGGAATTGCATATTTTATAATTGTATACGAAATATGGCTTGGTGGAGCTGCTAAAATGGCTAAAGAAGCTGGAGGTGATGTTCTACATGCACACAAAATTCTATGCTGGTTCGTTTTAGTTGGTTGGGCAATTTACCCAATTGGATATATGGCCGGTACAGAAGGTTGGTACGATGTGCTTCCAACTGAAGGCTTAGCAATGGATGTATGGTACAACATTGCTGATGCTATAAACAAAATCGGTTTCGGTTTAGTGATTTACAGTTTAGCAGTTAAGAAAACTGCCTAACATACAACCCCACTATATTAATATTAAAAGCGCAATTTTAAAATTGCGCTTTTTTTTACACTATTTTTAACGTGAAACGGCTAATAAGCCGTTTTTACTTTTTGTAACTTTACCCAAAATTTTTTAAAATAATGAAATTATCTAAAGAAGTAATTCTACAGCACGCTAATGCCGCATGCAAAGACAATTTAATGGAGACTTTGAAGATAGAATTTGTTGATGCTGGCGCGGATTTCATAACGGCACGAATGCCTGTAACAAAAAGTGTTCATCAACCAGATGGAGTTCTTCATGGGGGGGCTACCGCAGCACTTGCTGAAACTGTGGGGAGCTTTGCGGCTCATATATTCTTGGATACAGATACATATTTTGTTCGCGGAATAGATATATCTGCACAACACGTCAAGAGTATCAAATCAGGATTTGTATATGCAAAAGCAATATGTATCCATAGTGGAAGAACAACTCAGGTATTTGACGTAAAGGTAACAAATGAAGAAAATGAACTTATTTCTTTATGTAAGCTAACAACTATTACCCTAAAAAAATAAATCTTCGATGTCTAATAATCGTTTTTTTGAACGAATCAACAAACAGATTGAAAATAAAAGACCATTCATACTGAGTTCAGATTTTGGTAAAAACTCAATCAGTGCACGCTTACAAACAAATTCGATAACCTACAAAACAAAAGATTTTTCAGAAGAGGGATATGTTTTTGCACCTTTCGATTTGTCGTCTTCAGTTTATCTTATACCCAACGAAGTAACTGAAGAGATTGGGTTGAACGAGTTTTCAACTTTTTCATCATCTTATAACGCCGTATACGGCACTATTTCTCCTAATCAACACAAGCGCTTGATATCGGATGCTATAAAAGCGATTGATGGGTCAGCTTTAGAAAAAGTAGTACTGGCGCGTACAGCAGAGCTAGATTTCATTAAAATGGATATAGTTCAATTGTTCTTTTCTTTGGTGTCTGCTTACCCAGATGCCTACACTTACTGCTGGTATCATCCAAAAACTGGATTTTGGTTAGGCGCTTCACCTGAAACCTTGTTAAAAATAGAAAACCACAAATTAAAAACAATGGCTTTGGCTGGAACTCAAGAGTACAATGGCTCTATGGACGTTCAATGGGATTTAAAAAATCATGAAGAACACTCCTTTGTAACTTCATATTTAAAAAACAAACTTTCTGATTATATTTCTGACATTGAAATATCATCCCCAAAGACCATAAGAGCAGGCAAGCTTCTTCATTTACAAACTTACTTGAGTGGTGTCCTAATTGACAATCCAAACGCTTTAAAAGCGCTTATATCAAGTATTCATCCAACACCTGCAGTTTGTGGGACTCCTAAAAAAGAGGCGATGCTATACATTAACAAATTTGAGCCTATTGACCGCGCCTTCTATTCCGGTTTTTTAGGAGAAATAAATATTTTGAAAAATAATTCAACTGTCACAAACTTAGTCGTCAATTTACGTTGTATGCATATAAATGATCTTAAAGCTACTTTATTTGCAGGGGGTGGTATAACTTCAAAGTCAGATCCAGAAAAGGAGTGGGAGGAAACAGAAGCTAAGTTACGTACTATAAGTTCTGTTTTTACAACTTAAATAACAATGTTTTAACAATGTTAAACCACCCAAAATCAATACCTTTGCACACTGATGAAATGGCCAAAACACGATTTAGCGCAGTTCATAATTCAGCTTTGTAAAGTCAAAGGGCTAAAGCATGTTGTTATTTCTCCTGGCAGTAGAAATGCTCCTCTTACAATAGGTTTTACAAATCAAAATTTTTTTAAATGCTACACTGTAGTCGATGAACGCTCAGCGGGTTTCTTTGCTTTAGGTATTGCGCAACAAACTTCTGAGCCTGTAGCCGTAGTGTGTACTTCTGGTAGTGCTTTGCTAAATTATTACCCAGCTGTAGCTGAGGCTTATTATTCGGGTTTACCATTAGTAGTTATTTCTGCTGACAGACCACAACATTTAATCAATATTGGTGATGGTCAAACGATTATCCAACCTCACGCATTTGGTAAACATGTTCTTTTTGAAGCCAATTTAAAGCCTCCAACAAAAACACTTTTCAATAGTACTCAGTTTGCACGCGATAAAGCACAAAAATTAATCAATAAAGCCCTCGATACGGCTAGTCGAATGATGGGGCCTGTTCATATTAATGTCCCTTTTGAAGAACCATTGTATGATACTGTACCTGAACCTTTAAGCTTAAACATCTCCTTTAAAAAAGATATAAAGACAGCATATTTTTATCTTAGTCCTTCCTTCCAAAAAACATGGCAAAACGCTAAGCGTAAATTAGTTTTGGTAGGGGTAAACCCACCAAATTCATTAGATTCAGCGGTAATTGATCAACTAGCTAATGATCCCTCAGTGATAGTTCTCACAGAAACAACATCTAACTTGCACCACAGTAATTTCTTTCCCTTTATAGACCAGCTAATTGCACCACTAAATGAGGAGGGTTATGAAGCGCTCCAGCCAGATTTGCTTTTAACTTTTGGAGGATTAATAATATCAAAAAAAATCAAAGCTTTTTTAAGGGCTTATAACCCCAAACACCATTGGCATGTTGACCCTTATAAAGCCAATGACACTTATTTTTGTTTAAATAAACATTTTAAGATAAATCCAAATGATTTTTTTCATCAATTATTTAAGAATACTCCTTCAAACAAAAGCTCCTACTTTGATTTTTGGAATAGAGTAAAACTGCAGCGTAAAAAGGCTCATAATAACTACTTAAAATCTATGCCTTTCAGTGATTTCAAGGCTTTTGAGTTGATTTCACATGCTATCCCTCAAAACTTTGTGGTTCAATCAGGTAACAGTTCTGCTATTCGCTATTTGCAGCTTTTCGAGTTTCACCCATCCATTTCATTGTATTGCAACAGAGGGACAAGTGGAATAGACGGTTCCACCAGTACTGCAGTTGGAGCTTCTGTTGTTTCAAAAGAACCTACCCTTTTGATTACTGGAGATTTAAGCTTTTTCTATGATATTAATGGCTTGTGGAATAAGTATATCCCTTCAAACTTTAGAATAATAGTAATCAATAATAGTGGGGGAGGAATTTTTAGAATTTTACCTGGAAACGATAATTCAGAACTATTTGAAACTTATTTTGAGACAAAGCACAATCGAAATGCAAAAGCTCTAGCTACAGATTTTGGTTTTGCTTACAGTTCTGCAAACTCGGAGCAAACTTTAGCCCTTACTTTAGCTGAATTTTTTAAAAGTTCATCAAGTCCAAAACTTCTAGAAATTTTCACACCCTCTTCTCAAAATGACAAAATTCTTTTATCTTATTTTGACCAAATAGCTTAAAATAATCTCTTGAAATGTGACTTTTGTTGTGATTGCGTGTCTTATGTAACTGAGAAACTGTCCAAGCAGTAATATTAATTCAAACCCAAATTATTATGAACAAAAGAGAGCAATTGATTCAAAAATATGCAAACGATTTAAGAATAAAATGCAATATTAATCCAGATATGAATCTCCTTACTAAAGTGACAATTAATTGTGGCCCATCTATTTACAACAAAGACGCTTCTATGGTTTCTTCAACAGATCCTTCCGAAGTAGAAACCATCCGCAATAACTTTTTGATTAAAAAATTAAAGTTGAGAGAGTCACCACTTCTCGATGAGGGGATCAATCAAGTGTTTGAGCTGTATGGCCTATCCAACCGAAATAAATACCGCGCTGTTGTGTATTATCTCTTGACTAAGCACTTTGGTAAAGAATCAATATTTTAACCATTCATTTTAAGAAAATACCACTGTTTTGTTGCCGTACACCATTACTTTTTGGTTTATATGGTGTTTAATGGCTGTAGAAAGAACAATTTTTTCTAAGTCACGACCTTTATTGATTAAATCTTTGATTGTATGTGTATGCGAAACATGAACTACATCTTGTTCAATAATAGGACCCGCGTCCAATTCGGTGGTTACATAATGCGAAGTAGCCCCAATAATTTTCACCCCACGTTTAAAGGCAGAATGGTAAGGCTTTGCGCCAACAAACGCAGGTAGAAAAGAGTGATGAATATTGATGATTTTTGACGGATAAGCATCAATTAGTCTTTGAGGGATAATCTGCATGTAACGTGCCAAAACAATAAAATCAACCCTGTACTCCTTGAGTAACTTTAAATGCTGACGCTCTGAATCAGCACGTGTGTCTGGAGTAATTGGGATATGAAAAAACGGAATTTCGAAGCTATCTGCAATGGGCTTTAAATCCGTATGGTTACTCGCTATAAATGGAATCTCTATATTGAGTTCACCAGATTTAAATCGACCTAAGATATCATATAAACAATGATCATACTTTGACACAAAAATAGCCATTTTTGGTAAAAATTCGGCATCAAATATAGTCCAATCCATTGCAAAAATTTGCGCAACAGAAACATCAAAAAGTTGCTTAAGCTCGTTTGTTGTTATTGAGTTGTTTTCAAAAGTGCATTCAAGTCGCATAAAAAAAACTTCTTGCTCGTGGTCAACATGTTGGTCAACATAAGTAATATTCCCTTCTTGTTTAAAAATAAAACTTGTCGTAGCTGCGATGATACCCGATTGATCTTTACAGTTAATGAGAATTGTAAATTTTTTCATCCAACAAAATTAGAAAAAACTTTAATTGATTAACAGATTTTTTGCAAGTTATTATTACCTCTAATATGCTTACCTTTGTATCATGATTCAGATAGGGGAAATTAACAGATTAAGAATTTTAAGGGATACAGATCCAGGTTTGTTTTTGGGTGATAATGAAGACAATGAGGTTTTGTTACCTAATAGGTATGTACCTGCTAATTTCCAAATTGATGATTTTATTGATGTTTTCGTTTACCTAGACAATGAAGAACGTCTGGTGGCGGTTACAGACACTCCATATATTCAAAGGGGAGAGTTTGCGCTTTTGCGTTGTAATGCCGTAAATGAATTTGGTGCATTTTTAGATTGGGGTATGCTTAAAGAGTTGTTTTGTCCGTTTAAAGAGCAAGCCTATAAAATGAAAAAGGGAGGCTGGTACTTGGTACACTGTTATTTAGATGAGAAGACAGACCGACTTGTAGCCTCCAGTAAAACAAACCGCTTTTTGGACAACAGTGATCTTTCTGTTGCTTTGTACGATGAAGTTGATTTGATTGTTTCTCATCCATCGGATATTGGCATGAACGTTATTATTAATAATCAACATCTAGGGCTTGTTTTTAGTGGAGATATTTTCAAAGACCTAAGTGTTGGTGATCAATTGAAAGGTTTTGTTAAGAAAATACGACCAGGCAATAAAATAGACATTAGCTTGGCCCAAATCGGTTATAGAAATATTGAACCAAGTGCACAAGCATTGCTAGAACTTATAACAGATCACAATGGGTTCTTAGACATAACAGACAAATCAAGTCCTGAAACCATAAAGTCCGTAGCGCAAATGAGTAAAAAAAGCTTTAAAAAAGCAGTTGGTTCGTTATACAAGCAACGACTGATTCGCTTGGAATCAAACGGTATATATTTATCAAGTAAAAACTAATAATTATGAGTTCAATACAATGGAAAACAGCGATTGAATTTGAAGACATTACTTACAAAAAATGTAGAGGTGTTGCCCGCATTGCCTTTAATCGTCCAGATGTACGTAATGCATTTCGCCCGCAAACTACATCAGAATTACTCAAAGCTTTTCACGACGCAAATGAAGATACATCTATTGGAGTTGTATTGCTTAGTGCTGAAGGGCCCTCATCTAAGGATGGCGTATTTTCGTTCTGTAGTGGAGGGGACCAAAAAGCACGTGGTGATGAGGGTTACATTGGTAAGGATGGTTATCACCGTTTAAATATTTTAGAGGTTCAACGGCTTATTCGTTTCATGCCAAAAGCTGTAATTGCTGTAGTTCCAGGTTGGGCTGTTGGTGGTGGTCACAGTCTTCACGTTGTATGCGATTTGACATTAGCGAGTAAAGAGCATGCAATTTTTAAACAAACTGATGCTGATGTTACTAGTTTTGATGGTGGTTATGGATCTGCTTATTTAGCTAAAATGGTTGGCCAGAAAAAAGCACGTGAGATCTTTTTTCTTGGTCGAAATTATTCTGCTCAGGAGGCTTTTGAAATGGGAATGGTGAATGCTGTTGTTCCACACGATAAGCTAGAAACTACTGCTTTTGAATGGGCACAAGAAATTTTGCAAAAATCGCCAATTTCTATCAAAATGCTTAAGTTTGCAATGAACCTCACTGATGACGGTATGGTAGGGCAACAAGTCTTTGCTGGCGAAGCCACACGATTGGCCTACATGACTGATGAAGCAAAAGAGGGGAGAGATGCATTTCTTGAAAAACGCTCTCCAAACTTTAATAAAAAGTGGATCCCTTGATATGGCTAACCTAAAAGCTTGGATATCGGCAGCTCGCCTGCGTACATTACCACTTTCTATTTCTGGGGCGTTAGTAGGATCAGCTTACGCTTTTCACCTTGGATTTTTTAACACCCCAACATTTTCACTTATCATTTTGACAACACTAAGTTTTCAGATTCTCTCAAATTTTGCTAATGATTATGGAGATGGTATTAAGGGTACAGATAATGAAAGTAGAATTGGACCCAAGCGCGCACTACAGAGTGGTGCAATTAGTCCCAGTCAAATGCGTACTGCCGTAGCAATTAATGCTCTAATTAGTGCAATTTTGTCTATTGCTCTCATTCTTGTTGTTTTTGGATTAAAGCAGTTGTTTACTGCCGCAGTTTTTGTTTGTTTAGGAGGACTTTCAATTTATGCCGCCATCACTTACACGGTCGGAAAATCTGCTTATGGCTATAATGCCCTTGGAGATTTAATGGTGTTTTTGTTTTTTGGCTTTCTCAGTGTTTTAGGCACTTTTTTCTTATTCACTAAGCAGATTGAGCCTTGGCTATTCCTTCCAGCTTCATCTGTTGGGTTACTAAGTGCTGCTGTACTTAATTTGAATAACATGCGTGATTTAGAATCTGACCGAAAATCAAAAAAGAATACTTTGGCTGGTTATTTTGGGCCGAATAATTCTAAGGTATACCATTTTTCCATTGTTCTTCTCGCTATCATTTTTATGCTTGTTTTTGTACTTGTCATGCCCTTTTCATATACGGTATTTTTTAGTTGTTTGGCATTTATTCCTTTGTTACTTCATCTTAAGTCAGTGTATTACATTAGCAATCCAAAAGAATATGACCCACATTTAAAAACTGTTGCACTTTCAACCTTTACTTTAGCGCTATTATTTGCTCTAGGGATAATTTTTGTACAGTAACAAAATTCTTTAATTTTAATGAAGGCATCATTTTTTCCATACCGATTAGAATTCAAGCAAGCCAGTGGGACGTCTCGGGGTATATTAAAGTCCAAAGAAACTTGGTTTATCAAAATTGAAGATGAACATGCGACCGGTTTTGGAGAATGTGGGATGTTTCGCGGGTTAAGTTGTGATGATCGTCCTGATTTTGAGTCAAAATTAAAATGGGTTTGCCATCACATTGACTTGGGTCTTGAACAACTTTTGATAGAGTTGATCGATTTCCCATCGATTCAGTTCGGCTTAGAAATGGCTTTTTTAGATTTACTATCCGATTCCTCTAATGTTTTGTTTCCTTCAAAATTTACATCCGGTAAGGCATCTATACCTATAAACGGGCTTATATGGATGGGCGATGAGCAATTTATGAAATCTCAGATTCGATCTAAAATTGATGCGGGTTTTGATTGTTTGAAAATTAAAATAGGCGCTATTGATTTTGATACTGAACTGTCCTTAATTAAAGCCATCAGAAAAGAGTACGATGTCGAGACAATAGAACTTAGAGTTGATGCTAATGGCGCATTTTCCCCTTTAGAAGCGATGGAAAAACTCAAACGTTTGTCAGATTTTAATTTACACTCAATAGAACAGCCTATTCGACAAGGTCAGCATGATGCAATGGCAAAACTTTGTGCACATGCACCTTTACCAATTGCTTTAGATGAAGAGCTAATTGGAATTCACGATGTAACAAAACGAGGACTTTTGCTACAAACAATAAACCCCCAATACATTATTTTAAAACCTACTCTTATAGGTGGTTTTTCTGGCAGTCAATCATGGATTGATATAGCCGAAAAACAATCCGTTGATTGGTGGATTACTAGTGCTTTAGAAAGCAATATTGGGCTAAATGCAATTGCACAATGGACTTACCAACTAAATGTTAATCGCCCTCAAGGTTTGGGCACCGGTGCCTTATACACCAATAATATTGAGGCACCATTGAAAATAGATAATGGGCGTTTAATTTATGCGCCATCAGTTAAATGGACAATTAATTTTTAGAGATATGTATATTAAACAAGCATTTAAAGTTGAACATGATTGGTGGTTATACCTTGTTGGGGTGATTTTGATTTTTATTGGTGTCATTCTTGGGCAAATTCCTTTTACCCTTGCAGCGTTCGCAAAGGCCATTGGTAATGGAGATGATTTGTCAAAAATGGATACAAATTCCATGATGTCACTATTAGACTCGAATTTGAATTTATTTCTAATGTTGTTGTCATTTGCGGTTGGCTTAGCTTTTCTTTTTTTTGTAGTTAAATACCTTCACAAGCAATCTTTAAAAAGCATTACAACCTCAAGAAGCACCATAGATTGGAGTCGTTTTTGGTTTGCTTTTTTAGCTTGGGGTTCAACAACCTTTTGCTTTATTTTATTAGAATATTTTTCTTCACCAGAAGACTTTAGTTTTAATTTTAAGCCGATTCCTTTTTTGATTCTTGTCTTAATTTCAATTGTTTTTATTCCATTACAAACAAGTTTTGAGGAATATTTCTTTAGAGGATATTTAATGCAAGGCCTAGGAGTCTTGGCTAAAAACCGATGGCTGCCACTTATTTTCACTTCAACGTTATTTGGATTGATGCATATTGCTAACCCAGAAATCGGAAAATTGGGTTATATGTTAATGGTTCATTACATCGGAACAGGTTTTTTATTGGGTATTATGACACTCATGGATGAAGGTTTGGAATTGGCACTTGGTTTTCATGCCGCAAATAACCTCATTGCTGCCCTTCTTCTTACTGCCGATTGGACAGCTTTTCAAACTAATTCTATTTTAAAAGATATTTCGGAACCTGAGATGTCAAACCTAGAAGTCTTTTTTCCAGTGTTCGTTATTTACCCGTTGATTTTGATTGTTTTTTCTAAAAAGTACCAATGGACAGATTGGAAAGAAAAGCTTTTTGGCAGCGTTACTGCTGATTAATTCTATTTAAATACTTTGAGCACCACGGCTAAACATATTAACCCTAACGATTTTTTTCAGTTGAATAATAAAAATTATTCATTTGAAACAATTTCAAACTATGCTCAAAATCTTATAAAAACCGGTACTGAGAACGAATATAATTTAGGTTTATTTATTCTTAAATGGGTTGATGAAAATGAACACATAGATCTTAAAACTTCCGGAACAACTTCTGAATCAAAACTCATTTCTGTTTCTAAAACTGCTTTTGTTAATTCTGCAAAGGCAACAGGAAGTTTTTTTAATTTAAGCCATGGCGACTCTGCCTTATGCTGCTTACCATTCTCATACGTTGCCGCAAAAATGATGTTTGTCCGTGCTTGGGTTTTAGGTTTGAAATTAGATTTTATTGAACCTTCATCTCAGCCTTTGCAGCATATCACTAAGGTTTACGATTTTTCAGCTATGGTACCTTTACAGGTCCACAATTGTTTTTCAAAAATAAACAAGATCAAAATGCTTCTTATTGGAGGTGCACATGTATCAGATTCCTTGGCTACTAAATTTAAAGGCCATAGTTCTGCTGTTTTTGAAACTTTTGGAATGACCGAAACAGTCAGTCATATAGCAGCTAAAAATTTGACTAAAGAGGAAGAAGATTTCAAAGTTTTACCAGATATTTCTATAGCCACAAATGACAATGGTTGCCTAATAATAAACGCACCAAAATTGAGCTCAAAGGTTTTGCATACAAAAGATGTGGTTTCGTTAACGTCCAAGAACTCTTTTGTTTGGTTAGGTCGTTACGATAATGTCATCAACTCTGGTGGTCTAAAAATCTACCCTGAGCAGTTAGAAAAAATAATGCAAAATCAGATTAAAAGTCGATTTTTTATTACTTCAATACCAGATACTGTATTGGGGCAAAAGGTGGTGTTAATAATTGAAGGAAAACCTAAAACATTACATTTAAATTACAGCACTATTGAACCACAGAAGCATCCTAAACACACTTATTTTGTAGATAAGTTTTGCACAACAAATTCAGGAAAGGTTCAACGTCAAAAAACACTTGAAACACTAAACTTGGATCACCCCTAAATTGAATTCTTTTTCAATAGGAGCGTGGTTAGCGGCCTCAATTCCCATACTAATCCACGTACGAGTTTCTAAGGGGTCAATAACTGCATCTGTCCAAAGTCTTGCTGCGGCATAATAAGGCGATACCTGTTCGTCATATTTTTGTTTTATACTTGATAACAACTCAGCCTCTTTTTGATCAGATATTTTTTGTCCTTGCTTTTCAAGTGAAGCCTTCTCTATTTGAAGCAGTACCTTTGAAGCGCTAGATCCACTCATTACTGCCAACTCCGCACTTGGCCAAGCAACAATCAATCTTGGGTCGTAGGCTTTACCGCACATGGCATAATTACCAGCGCCATAGCTGTTCCCCATAATTATAGTAAATTTTGGCACAACGCTATTGCTGACCGCATTTACCATTTTTGCGCCATCTTTTATGATTCCGCTGTGTTCGCTTTTGCTTCCTACCATAAATCCAGTAACATCCTGAAGAAACACTAGGGGTATTTTTTTCTGATTACAGTTAGCAATAAATCGTGTTGCTTTATCGGCACTGTCGTTATAAATGACACCTCCAAATTGCATTTCTCCTTTTTTGGTTTTAACCAATTTTCGTTGATTTGCTATAACACCAACAGCCCAACCGTCAATTCGGGCGTAGGCTGTTATTATTGTTTTTCCATAGCCAGCTTTATATTCTTCAAACTCTGAATTGTCAACCAATCTTTTAATAATTTCGTAAGTGTCATACTGCTCGGCTCGTGAGTAAGGTAAAATCCCAAAAATATCTTCTGGATTTTCTTTTGGTTTTACAGCTTTTGTTCGGTTAAAACCTGCTTTTTCGGCAGCGCCCATTTTATTTATTATGGATTTAATTTTGTCTAAAGCATCTTTGTCATCAGTGGCTTTATAATCTGTAACCCCACTGATCTCGCAATGCGTAATTGCCCCACCAAGAGTTTCATTGTCAATGCTTTCACCAATTGCTGCTTTTACCAAGTAACTTCCAGCCAAGAAAATACTTGCTGTTTTGTCTACAATAATTGCTTCGTCGCTCATAATTGGGAGGTAGGCACCGCCAGCGACACAACTGCCCATTATGGCCGAAATTTGAGTGATTCCCATACTGCTCATAACCGCATTATTTCTAAAAATACGGCCAAAATGTTCTTTATCGGGAAATATTTCATCTTGCAAGGGTAGGTATACACCAGCTGAGTCTACTAAATAAATTATTGGAAGTTTGTTTTCGATGGAAATTTCTTGTGCCCGTAAATTCTTTTTAGCCGTTATAGGAAACCATGCTCCAGCTTTTACTGTGGCATCATTCGCTACAACAACACATTGTCTTCCTGAAATATATCCGATTTTTACAACGACCCCAGCAGAGGGACATCCTCCGTGCTTTTTATACATATCTTCCCCAGCAAATGCGCCGATTTCTATAGCCTTTGATTTTACATCCAAAAGATAGTCTATTCGTTCACGGGCACTCATTTTCCCTTTAGCGTGCTGTTTTTCAATTTTATTTTTTCCGCCGCCCTGTTTAACTTTTGTAAATCGCTTTCTGAGATCTGATAAAAGAAGTTTATTTTGATCTTCGTTTTTATTAAAATTGAGGTCCATCTAATAATCTTTAAAACAAAAGTAACAATAATCTAGATTCAACCGATTTTGTTTAACGAAGATTTACAATTAAAACATTAATTTTACTTATTTGGTTGCACCTACAGCTTTGTCAATAAGACCAATAATTTTATTTTTATCGAACCCTAATTCTTGCAGTTCAGATATTGCTGAATTCAAATCAGCTAAAATTTTTGATTTTTCACTCATAAGCTTAGCTTCAAACTCCTTTTCCTGAAGCTCTATCAATTTGTTGGCTACCATTTGAAACAGCTCTATTTGTTCTTTAGATACGTTGTTATATAAACTTTCATTTAATCTGTAAAGAATACTTCTTGAGAGATTTAGAGTTGCTGATTCTGTTGCTAGTTTTTGAATATTATTGGTCAAAGATGTTAATAATTCCGCTTCTGCTTTTATGCTTTCCTCACTTTTATTGCCAATTTTCATTCCAGCTTTAGCGGTAAGGGTTTTTACAAACTCTCGTGCGACATCTGGTTGTTCCTCTGCTAAATACTTTATATCATAATCGTTCTGTCCATTAGATCTTTTGATTACATTAGATACTCCCATTCTAATGCTTCCGTCATAAAAATAGGCTCCACTAGATAGGTTTATTCTCTTAATCCCACTTTTTGCAGATCGAATAGGTTCACTAAATCCCTTAGGAGCTATATAAGCTGCAGTTATATCTTTTTTAATTCTTGCAGTATTTTGAGTTGAGTAACAACCCATTAACAATGCAAAAGAGCTTAGGATAAATATTATTTTTTTCATTTTTGTAGGTTTGTTTATTTTTAATTTTTAGGAAGTAATTTTTGGTCAGTTCTAATTTTTTAGTTCAGGAATGTTTTCTTTTGCTTCTTTTATTAAAAAGCTTATCAGTTTATTTTTATATTTTTGACTGTCTAATAACTCGAAAAATTCGTTGTATCCATATTCTGCAAATACACCTTTATCTAAATCTGTATCCTCAATATCAATTTCCATACTTAAAGGGTTATTCATCAATTGATTAATAAGGTTAAATCCTTGGTATAGTTTGTTTTCTGCAACAATTAAACTTTGTGAATTTTGAGCCAATTGACTTCGAAAACGAAGCACATCAGATTTACCAGAAGCCCCAGCTTCAAAATTTTGCTCTGCTAAATGAAGATTTTTTTTTGTTACCTGAAGATTTTGATTTTGAATAACCGCATTAGTTTTAAATATTAATGCATTCAGATAAGCAATAGAGGCATTTAATACTGCATCTAATTCTGCTTTATTGTATGTTTGAATCTGTGCTTTTTTAAGTTCTTTTTGGTTAAAGATATTTGCTTGGTTTGTCTCGGAGTAAATGGTTTGGTTTAGAGTTAGGTTTCCAACTGTAGTAATTTCAGCATTTTGGCCTTGTGATAAAAGGGCTGATTTAGGGTCAAAATAACTTCCCCTAATACTTGCGTTTAGCTGTGGTACGTAACTACTTTTTGCATTTCTTATATTTTGTTCACTGATTTCAATGTTCTTTTTTTCAGATGCTAAACCCAAATTTTTGTTCAAAACTGCGTTCATAACATCCACAACTGAAAGTGCATTAGTTGTAGGTCTTTTATTTTTACTGCCAACAAAATCTGCTTTTGCTACGAGACTGTAGCGCAGTGGGAAATTTATCAGGTTTGCTACATTATAATTGATTGTTAAAATTGATTTATAATCAATGAAAAGTGGCAGATTAGCTGCGTTTTCCCCCGTAATTATAGCTTCTACACTCAATGCTATTCTTCTTGAAAACATTTCGATGTTACTTTTAGGTTTATTAGTTGCCAAGATCCCTTCTTCAACCAAATTCACTCCTAGACTCGTAAAGGATGGTAGTTTTCGACTATTTATTTCATTAATTAGTTTTAATCGTTCTACATTACTAAGATGAAACCCTCCGATAAGGTAAACCGCATCAACATCATCAAATGAATTCGTCATTTTTTCAGCATCAATTGGAATGAAGGTGAAAGAAGCATCGATTTTTGAAAAATAGTCTTCAAATATTTTTGTTAAATATGTAGTACTAAATAGATGCTCATCTATCAAAACCCCGATTTTTTTGAAGTCATACAGCTCTTTGAATACATTTAAGTCCTCTTTGTATGAAAAGGGACTGATAATAAAAGTTAAATTATTTATGCCTGAAGTTTTTTGAGTGTCATTAAATTCTAACAAATCAGTACTTAATGCTCCAAATACTATAGTTGGTTTTGAAAATTTATCTTTTTGAATAAGCATTAAGCTATTAACAGTACCAAAGGACAATATGATGTCTGTGTTGCTCTCAACAAGATCTTGGTAATTGGAATTTGCTTCATCGAGGTCAAAGTTATTTTGTAAAATTCCCTTAAAGATTATATTGGCTTCAGATCCACTTACTGCAATAATATCCTCTTTTAACTTGCTAACAAGAGGCTCTGTGTTTTCGGAGTATTGATCAACCAAAATCCCAATAGTAATCGTTTTTTGAGCAAAAATATTCAACGAATTAAACAGTAAAATGACAAAGATGATTAGTAGGTTTTTCATGATTTTTTTACTCTTTTAATCAAATATAGCAATTGAACACCTTCGCAACTTATAACTTTCGTATATGTATTTTTGATGTAATATCTAATAATTTTATATTCAATTGATTAGATAATAAAATTTGCGTATATCAATTCTGTAAAAGCGAATGTTTGTAAAATAAATATTCAAACATAATATTCCTCCCTAGTCCTAGAAGACTCTAGTTGTGCTAAAAAACATAAAAATTAAATTTTTCATAAAACATAAAAGTTAAGTTTTAGATTTTCACGATATTTGATTTTCAATTTAGAATTTAGAAAAATGAATAAAAACACAGTTTTGGCATGGGCCACATTTATTATGATTTTTGTAGGCTTTGCGTTGATTGGTCTAGGGGCTTTTCGTTACAATGATATAGCTGGCTGGGGCTTCGCTGCAGTAGGAATTGGTTTTTTCGCTATAGCTTGGGTTTTTAATGCACTTAAAGGACGTGTTTAATGAGTAATAGCGACGATAAAAAAATAATTTTCTCAATGACGGGGGTAACCAAAACCTTCCAAAGTGCTAATACACCAGTACTTAAAAATATATACCTCAGTTTTTTCTATGGTGCCAAAATAGGTATTCTTGGGTTAAATGGCTCGGGTAAATCAACTTTGCTTAAAATAATTGCTGGGGTTGACAAGAACTATCAAGGCGATGTGGTTTTTTCTCAAGACTACTCCGTGGGTTATCTTGAACAGGAACCTCAACTGGATAGTGATAAAACAGTCCTTGATGTTGTTAAAGAGGGTGTTGATGAAACTGTAGCTGTTCTAGACGAGTATAATAAGATCAATGATATGTTTGGACTTGAGGAGGTGTACTCCGATGCCGAACGTATGGAAAAGCTTATGAATCGTCAAGCAGAGCTGCAAGATCAAATAGACGCTTCCAATGCTTGGGAGTTAGACACAAAGCTTGAAATTGCAATGGATGCTTTACGCACACCTGATGGTAATCAGAAAATTGGTATATTGTCTGGTGGTGAACGCCGAAGAGTAGCTTTATGTCGTTTACTTTTGAAAGAACCTGATGTTTTGCTTTTGGATGAACCGACTAACCATTTAGATGCTGAGTCTGTTCATTGGCTTGAACAACACTTGGCTCAATATAAAGGTACAGTAATCGCTGTAACGCACGACCGTTATTTTTTAGACAATGTTGCAGGGTGGATCTTAGAACTTGATAGGGGAGAAGGTATACCATGGAAAGGAAATTATTCTTCTTGGCTAGATCAAAAGTCAAAACGTTTAGCTCAAGAAAGTAAAACTGCTTCAAAACGTCAAAAAACCTTAGAGCGTGAGCTCGAGTGGGTACGTCAAGGAGCCAAAGGACGCCAAACTAAGCAAAAAGCTCGCCTTAAGAATTACGATAAATTATTAAATCAAGACCAAAAGCAATTAGACGAAAAATTAGAAATATACATTCCTAACGGTCCACGTTTGGGAACAAATGTGATAGAAGCAACAGCAGTAAGTAAAGCTTATGGAGATAAATTACTTTATGATAATTTAAATTTTAATTTACCTCAAGCAGGTATTGTTGGTGTAATTGGTCCTAACGGAGCTGGTAAAACCACCATTTTTAGAATGATTATGGGTGAGGAGGCAGCCGATAAAGGGGCCTTTAAAGTTGGTGAGACAGCTAAAATTGCCTACGTTGATCAAAGACATTCTAATATAGACCCTGAGCAATCTATTTGGCAAAATTTTTCTGATAATCAAGAACTCATAATGATGGGTGGGCGGCAAGTTAATTCTCGCGCATACTTGAGTCGTTTTAACTTTTCTGGAAGTGAACAAAATAAAAAAGTTAAACTGCTTTCTGGTGGAGAGCGTAACCGATTGCATTTAGCTATGACTCTCAAAGAAGAAGGTAATGTTCTACTTTTAGATGAGCCTACCAATGATTTAGATGTAAACACCTTACGTGCTTTAGAAGAAGGTCTTGAAAGCTTTGCAGGTTGTGCCGTAGTCATCAGCCATGACCGTTGGTTTCTAGATCGAATTTGTACACACATCTTAGCCTTTGAAGGTAATTCGGAGGTTTATTTTTATGAAGGTAGTTTTAGCGAATATGAAGCCAACAAGCGTCAACGTTTGGGTAGTGATTTGATGCCTAAGCGTATTAAGTACAAAAAACTGATACGTTGAGTTTAGCTATTCAACGGCTGTTTTTTCATTGTCCTCTTCACTAAGCTTTTGGATACGTGTTTTTTTATAAATCGGCAGAAGGTAGGTTATTGTATAGCTAAAACCAGTTCCTATTTTACTGCTGTCGTATGTACGCCCAAATCCAGGAATGTATAAATTTTCAAAATTTGATGGACTTTTTTCTGCTAAGCGCGCTTTTATCTGCACATTTAATCCTAGAAATACATTGTTTAACAATTCGGCTTTAATACCAAAAATAAGCTCTAACCATGCAGCAGTCAATCCAGCGAATTCTTTACTGTCCTCGTTGATGATTCCTCCCCATGTTTGTCCATTTGTATCGTAAATGGTATATCGGTCTCTTGTTTGACTAAAACTAGAAAAACCAAAGCGCAATCCACCAATAATTAAGTTTTCCATGCCTAACCAGTTCTCATATAGGTTGTAATCTATTCCTGCTTTGAAATAATTTCCTTTTGCTTTTGAGTCCAAATAACTGGTTGATGTTGATTTTTCTTCAAAACCAAGCTCACCAGCGGTATATAATTTTTTACTAAGCCTGTAATCAGCATTCAATTCAAACCCAGAGTAATCAGATTCAAAAGCTGTCCTTGCTAACCGACTGATGTCAACACCAAAGCGCAAACCATATTTTTCTTGAAAAACAACACTGTCTTGTTGAATGTTAGGTTTTTTTTCTTCTACATTATTTTGGGCAGATGTAAGACCAAAAGCCAAAATTGAACAAAGTATACTAATGGAATATTTTGACATGACTTTCATTTTCATTAGTAACTTCATTGATTGTAATTTCAGTGCTAATCATCCAGAGATCGATATCCTGCTCAATACTAAAACCCTGAATGCTATAATTGTTCTTGTAACCACAAGCACGAGAGACATAAAACGATTCAGTTTCATAGGCAATGGTTATAACATCAGGATTTCCTTCAACTTCATTGTCTATTATATCATAGTTAGAATACAATTTAAATTGTGTTTGATTTTCAGAACCGTTGAGTGGTAATTCGATTATTGAACGTGAATTAACAACTTCTCCAAGGATTGTAACTTCATTACCCAGATCATCCAAACCTACTGCGAACAGGCCAGGTGCAGTCTTTGGAGCTTCAAAATTTTCAATGTCGAAAAACTCAATTACCAATCTAGGGGTTGTTTGTGTATTTTCACTGCAAATGTCATCTGGTTCACAGGAAACCAAGCTAGTAAGAATGTATAAGAACAATATTTTTTTCATAAAAAAGCTAAATTCTTTTTTCCAAAAGTACAACATTTTCTACATGATGTGTCTGTGGAAACATATCTACTGCTTGAGTTTTTGTAATGAAGTAAGATGGATTTAAAATTTCCAAGTCTCGTGCCTGTGTAGCACTATTGCAACTAACATATACAATCTTTGAAGGTAAGATTTTCAAAATTTGTTGAACTACATCTTTGTGCATTCCGTCTCTAGGAGGATCCGTAATGATCACATCTGGGTGCCCATTTGTCTTAATAAAAGTATCATTGAAAATGGTTTTCATATCGCCAACAAAAAAATCGATATTATCAATTTTATTATGCAGGGCATTTTCCTTAGCTGCCTTAATAGCATCTGGAACAGCTTCGACGCCAATAACTTTTTTTGCCTTTTTAGCAATAAATTGTGCAATTGTCCCAGTTCCTGTGTACAAGTCATAAACCAACTCACTCCCAGTCAATCCTGCAAAATCTCTCGTAATTTTATATAAATTGAGTGCTTGTTCAGAATTGGTTTGATAAAATGATTTGGCATTTATTTTAAATTGTAATCCCTCCATTTCCTCAACTATATAAGTTTGTCCACTATAGCAAACAACCTCTAGATCATAAATAGTATCATTGCCTTTTGGATTGATTACGTATTGTAAAGATGTGATCTGTGGAAATGAGTTTTTTAAAAACTCCATAACGATTTCAATTTGCTGTTTTCTGCCTGAAAAAAATTGAACAACAACCATGATTTGTCCTGTACTGCTCGTACGAATCATCAATGTACGGAGTGCACCTTCTTGCTGTCTTGGATTAAAAAATGGAATATTTTGATCTGTCGCAAAATTTTTAAGACCATTTCGAATTGCATTGGAAGGATCGGCTTGCAGCCAACATTTGTCAATATCTAAGATTTTGTCCCACATACCCGGGATATGAAATCCCAATGCATTTCTATTTTCGATGGTTATATCTGCATTAATTTCTTCGAAAGAAAGCCAGCGGTTATTACTGAAGGAAAACTCCATTTTATTTCTGTAAAAATAAGGTTCAGTACAACCCAAAATAGGAGTTACTTTTGGCAATTCAATTTTGCCAATACGTTCCAAATTATTTATGACTTCTTTTTCTTTGAAATAAAGTTGTTGTTTGTAATCCATATGCTGCCACTTACATCCTCCGCAAGTACCAAAATGCTCACATTCAGGTTTTACTCTGTGCTTGGAGTATTTGTGGAACTTTATCGCTTTTCCTTCGTAATAGCCTTTTCTTTTTTTGAAAGTTTGAACATCTACCACATCGCCGGGAACGGCATTAGATAAGAACACAATTTTTCCGTCGGGCGCTTTAGCTAAACTTTTTCCTTTAGCCCCAGCGTCAAACACTTCTAATTCAAAAAATTCTTTTTTTGTATTTTTTCTGCGCATACTTGCAAAAATAATGCAAAAATATATGCTCTTCCCATTGAAAGTTGATAAATAAAATATTTTTAAATCTTCTTTTCTAATAATTATAAAAAATCTTACTAATTTGCAGCCCATCTTACGCCATTCAGGCTTATTGGAAATCGATTTTTACCTAATATTTTAATTTTTAATTTATATGTCCGTTCTCAATACTATTTCGTCAAAAGAAGCTATCGATTTAGAGTATAATTTTGGTGCACATAATTACCATCCGTTACCGGTGGTTCTCAACAAAGGCGATGGTGTATTTGTTTGGGATGTTGAGGGTAATAAATACTACGATTTCCTGTCTGCATATTCATCTGTTAATCAAGGTCATTGCCATCCAAAAATTGTTAATGCCATGATTGATCAAGCCAAAACTTTGACCCTTACTTCTAGAGCTTTTCATAACGATCAATTGGGACGATACGAACAGTTTATAACCTCGTATTTTGGGTTTGATAAAGTTTTACCAATGAACACTGGAGCCGAGGCTGTCGAAACGGCTCTTAAAATTGCTCGTCGATGGGGATATGAAGTTAAAAAGCTCCCTATTAATAAAGGTAAAATTATAGTATGTGAAAATAACTTTCATGGCCGGACTACCACAATAATTTCATTTTCAAATGATCCTATTGCTCGAGATAATTTTGGCCCCTACACAGATGGTTTCATCAAGATTCCCTACGACGATATTAATGCTCTTGAAATTGTTTTAAATAAACATGATGATATTGCTGGATTTTTAGTGGAACCAATCCAAGGTGAAGCAGGCGTCTATGTGCCTGCTGATGACTATTTGAAGAACGCTAAGGCACTTTGTGTAAAGCACAATGTATTATTTATTGCCGACGAGGTTCAAACTGGAATAGCGCGTACCGGTCGTTTATTAGCATCTTGTGGGAATTGCAGTTGTCCAAATAAAGATTGTTCAGCTACTGCAGAAGTAAAGCCCGATATTTTGATTTTAGGTAAAGCCTTGAGCGGCGGTGTTTATCCTGTTTCTGCTGTGTTGGCTAATAACTCTATAATGAATGTAATAACACCAGGCTCTCACGGCAGTACATTTGGTGGTAATCCAATAGCTGCAGCCGTAGCTGTTGCAGCACTTGAAGTTGTAAAAGAAGAGCAATTAACTGCCAATGCTGATCGTCTTGGTAAGCTTTTTAGAGCCCAACTTAATAATTTCATACTAAGCAGTTCAATAGTTAAGCTGGTAAGAGGAAAAGGATTGTTAAACGCTATTGTTATTAATGACTCAGAGGATAGTGATACGGCTTGGAATATATGCCTTAAACTAAGAGATAATGGATTATTGGCTAAACCAACTCATGGTAACATCATACGTTTTGCTCCTCCGTTAGTTATGACGGAGGAACAATTACTTGATTGTGTTCAAATTATCGTCAATACCCTAAAGACTTTTGAACAAAGACAGGCCTTTTAGATTAACTTAAACTAAATCGCTAAAAGGGTTGTTTGATAAGAGCAATGCGCTTATGCACTTTGGTTTATCTCCTCCATCATTTTTCTCCACTCTTCCTGGACTTCACTCATATCCCCAGTGGCAAGAGCATAGATTGTGTACAAAAGATAAAGCACATTGATGATAAGAATGACTAGTGCTACAGTTTTTGCGGTTTCCATACTGTTAGCATTACCTTCATACTCATCAGGATTCAATTGTGCGTCTTTAAGTTTTTTGTTTGCTATCAAGTATGCAGGTCCAGAAAGCAAAAAGCCTAGTCCAGCAAAGCAACAGCACAATAGACCCAAAATACTGAGTACATAAATCAGTGTTGTATTTAGTGATTTTTTCATAAAAAGAATTGTTTTATAATATAGTTAGTAATGATTGTACCAATAGAAATTAATGAAAAGATATTGATACTTTTTTGGTAAAATTTAAATTTGAAAAATTGAGTAAGGATGATTAATACAGCTAAAATCAGTAGTGGGTAAATTGCAGGGTACATCCAAAATGCAGCTGCAAATTTTCCTTGAAAAACGAATAAAAGGGAGCGTTGAAATCCACAGCCCATACATTCCAAACCAAAAAGTGATTTGCTAAGGCAAGGAAACATGTAATTCTCGAAAGTCATATTGGTTTTGAATATCAAAGAAATAAATAATTTATCGATTTTAAAAAAAAATCAAGCATCAATGTTGAATTTAGCTTAAAGACCTTATTTTTATATAATATATATGAAAGAATTATATGGGGACAAATTCTTTAAAGTACATCGTATTTTTGACTGGTAGTGGTATACTTGTTTATGATGATATTTCTACTGAATCAAAGGGACTTCTTTCTTTAATTGGTCTTATTTTGATGGTTATTGGCATTTATTTAATCTCAAAAGGGATTGGAGAAAAGCCCAAAGTTGATCCTTATGCTGTTCAATCTTATGACGAAGAAGAATGAAGTTTAACATCAATGATTACGTATCTGTTTTAGATGATGATCTTTCTGGCTTTGTTATAGCCATTTCTGGATCAGGCATCACTATTGAAACCACTTCAGGATTTGAAGTGATTTACGATGCATCTGAATTGGTTAAAATTGACAATAATTTATTGAAATCATCTTCTTTTAAAGGTCAATCACTACAAAAAATTATTTCTGAAAAAGAATCAAAACAAAAAAAGTCATTAACAAAATTTAAATCCAAATCACGCCTGCACCCACCTATGGAAGTAGACTTACATATACATCAATTGGTCAAATCAACTAAGGGCATGCAAAATCATGATATACTAAACCTGCAATTGGACACTGCAAAAAAGCGACTCGAGTTTGCACTTTCAAAACGTATACAGCGTATTGTATTTATTCATGGTGTAGGATCTGGAGTTCTTAAATTGGAATTGGAATATCTATTGAAAAGATACGATCAGTTGAAGTTTTATGCAGCAGACTACCAAAAATATGGACACGGCGCCACCGAAGTGTATATTTTTCAGCAAAAAAGGATTTAGAATGTAATAATCGTTTCGTAGGTTCCTAGCTCAAGACTATCAGCAGAGAGTACTGAAATATCAATATTAAATAGTGTAATAGTAATTGTTACAATGCGCTTGAATTGATTAGGGTTTGTGGTTTGTACTGCATATGAATTTGAGAAATTTTCGTCTAAAAATCTTGCAGATGATGATCCAGTAGCGATGTCATCAAATAAGTTGCCATTACCATTTTCATCTTCATTAATTGTGAGGGTACCATCACCATCATCATCTTGGTCTAAATAGTCAGGTATTGAATCCCCATCACTATCTTGAGCATCAGCCAAATCCCCATCGTTGTTAGGGTCAGGTTTTTCATTAATGGTGGGTACGTTGTCTCCATCGTCGTCATAATCTTTGTAGTTTGGTATACCATCCCCATCTGTATCCCCATCAAATTCTAGTGCTGTAGGAATCCCATCATCATCATCGTCCTCAAAAAGTGATACGAACTGAGCTGTTCCGCTTGTTGAGGCATAGTTTTGTGTAACAGAAATCCCTGCTGGAGGAATTACAGCACAAATTAAATCATTGGGGTCTCCATTGTATGATCTGTAGTGAAATTGCTTGCTATTTCCATCAATGGCGACGTTTTGCGTGGCACCAGATTCTTCAGGATTAAACATAGCCTCTGTGGTGGTTGTTCTTGGAATCAACAATGTAAGTGATTCAAATGGATCTGTGCGTGTATCGTAAAATAAAAAACTAGATGTTATATTAGATCCATCATCGGCAGTTTGAATTTGACATAAGGATAGTTCTTTATCAAAATCTAATTGAACTTGTAATACATCTCCATCATCACAAGCTGATATCAGCAATAAAACTGAAAATAAATAAAACCATTTGTACATACAGCAATACTTTGATACAAAAGTAACAGAATTAAGAAATAAAAGTATTGTTATTGCCAATTATTTAATTTGATTATTTTTGTTCAACTTAATACACAATTTTTATGTTGCCTATTTATTTAGATAATGCTGCCACCACACAGGTTCGCGAAGAAGTAGCGGATAAAATGACTGCTGTTTTGAAATCTAATTATGGCAATCCCTCGTCAACACACAGTGTAGGGCGATCATCCAAATCAATACTTGAACAATGCCGTAAGCGAATTGCAGCACATTTTAATGTAAAACCATCTGAAATTATCTTTACCGCCGGTGGTACCGAAGCCGATAATTTAGTTTTGCGTTCTGCAGTATGTGATTTAAATGTAGAGCATATCATAAGCTCAAAAATTGAGCACCATGCTGTTGGCCACACCGTTAGTGCTTTAGCACAAACAACAAATATTAAGCTTAGTTATGTAGATGTGTTATCTGACGGTAGTATTGACTTAAAGCATTTGGAGGAACTTTTAACCAATTCAGCAAAAAAAACTCTTGTTTCATTAATGCACATCAATAACGAAATAGGGACAATATTAGATTTAAAGTTTGTTGCCGATTTATGCAAAACCCATAATGCTTTATTTCATAGCGATTGCGTTCAGTCTGTAGGTCATTATCCACTTGATTTAGAATACATTCCGATTGATTTTTTGGCTGCTAGTGCACACAAATTTCATGGTCCAAAGGGGATAGGCTTTGCTTTTGTGAGAAGTGGTTTAGGGGTGCAGTCTATAATTACGGGTGGTTCACAAGAGCGTGGCTGTCGTGCTGGAACAGAAAGTCTACACGATATTGTTGGAATGGATGAAGCCTTGTCTTTGGCTTATGAGAATTTATCTTCTGAAAAGGTATATGTGGCTGATTTAAAAGCTCATTTTATTAAGTTATTGAAGTCTGAAATACCAGAGGTTAAATTTAATGCAACTTGCGATGACTCTATCAAAAGCACCTATACACTAGTCAACGTTTGCTTACCAGTGTCGGAAGCTAAAGCCCCTTTATTTTTGTTTCAGTTAGATCTTAAGGGCATAGCTTGTTCTAAGGGCAGTGCTTGTCAAAGTGGAAGTGATAAAGGATCACATGTTTTGGCGCAAATTCTTTCTGCTGAAGAACTTAAAAGACCATCAATTCGGTTTTCTTTTAGTATTTATAACAACGTTGACGAATTGGACAGGGTAGTCAAAACGCTGAAAGAATTAGTTTTTGAATCCGCCTAAAAACTCATGTTCAATCTAAGGTTAAATACCCTAGGAGTCAAATAATTTGGTATAGAATATTGACGCTTAGAATAAACATCACGAACCCATGTATTTGTTATTGAATTCTGTACGTCAAATAGATTGAAAATCTCCACCCCAACCGTCAACTCTTTAAAGCGTCTTTTCCAACGTTTATTGGATTTGTCTTTTGGACTGACCACAACATAAGACATTCCTATATCCGCGCGCTTATAGTCAGGTAAACGGGTTTGGTATTGATAAACGTCAGCATAACTTGGTGATCCGCCTGGCACTCCTGTGTTGTAAACCAAATTTAAATACATCTTCATATTGGGTAATTTTGGGATATAGTCTTGAAAGAGCACCCCAAATTTTAAGCGCTGGTCCATGGGCCTAGCAATAAAATCTCGTCCATCTATAGATTCTTCAGTTTTTAAGTAGCCAAACGAAAACCACGACTCTGTTCCAGGTACAAACTCTCCGTTGAGTCGTAAATCTAAACCATAGGCGTATGCTTTTGCATTATTATTAGCTGCATAACGAATTCGTACATTTTCAACTGTGTATGGATTAACATCAGATAGGTTTTTGTAGTATATCTCAGATATTAATTTAAAGGGTCTTTTCCATATTTTAAAACTGTATTCGTGTCCAGCAACAATATGTATTGATTTTTGTGCTTTGACATCGCTATTTACGGTACCGTTTAAATCTCTGAGTTCTCGATAAAAAGGAGGTTGGTAGTATATTCCTGCGCTGATTCTATAAAGCATGTCTTTACCATCATCAGGCTTAATACTGAATTGGGCTCTTGGACTAAATACTATTTGCTGTTTCTTGTCAATATTTTTGCCACTGACTGTCCATTGGTGGGCGCGCACACCAAAGTTATAAAACACTTCGCTGTTTCCAAGCTTGCTGCGCTTACTCCATTGTCCAAAGCCCTGTAATCGCTCTACTTTAGTTTCATTCGTTGCACGAATGTTTTCAAACGGTGCTAAAGGACCTGTATTTGGCGTATAGGGTTGATTATCAAACTGATCTAAATTGGGGGGATTTATAGAAAATCCAGCAGAATCGATCACTTCCCACTCCACAACACGATCGCGTATATCTTCATTGGTATATTTGATTGACCATTGGAAATGATTTTTATTTTTTTTGTAGTCACCTCTGTGTTCTATAGTAGTAATTAATGCGTCAAGATCATTTCGCGCATGATTGATTTGACCTCCAATGCCTTCAGAAAACTCGACATCGCCTAAGTTTTCATCACCAATATTACTATTTACTTCTCCCAATCTGTATTGTGCCAATATGTCAAAATACTCTTGTTCTGTAGTATGGAAGCTCGAAGCAATGAATTTTAAATTTAAATGGTCATTAATTTGATAGGCTCCTTTAAGTGCTCCAAAATAGGTATTATACTGATCTTGTTCTTGCCCCTCGTAAAACACCAACAAAGCGACCGGATTTTCAAGTGTTCCAAAGTTTGTTTGTCTTGTTTTTGGCGCATAATTGTAGACATTGGATGCTATGTTGCCCAAAAAGCTCAACTCAAATTTCGAATTAATTTTATAGCTTAAATATGTTTGTACATCTAAAAACTTTGGATCATAATTTGTTATTGTTTCCTTGGCATCAACAAGCAAGCTATTGTCTCTGTAGCGCAAGCCAACTAAGGCCGAAAACGAATTGTTTTTGCTTATACCTTCAGCAGTGATGCTCCCTCCTAAAAGGCTTAGGTCAGCTCGGACACCAAAACTTGAGGGTTTTCGGTATTTAATATCTAAAACCGAAGATAGTTTGTCTCCATATTTTGCCTGAAATCCGCCTGCTGAAAACTTTAAGTTTTCAACCATATCTGTATTCACAAAACTCAACCCTTCTTGTTGTCCAGAGCGCACCAAAAAAGGACGATAGACTTCAATATCATTCACATAAACTAAATTCTCATCGAAATTTCCCCCACGTACAGAATATTGTGTGCTCAGTTCATTTGAAATATTTACTCCTGGTAATGTTTTTAGAAGGTTTTCTACACCTGGTTGCGCTCCTTTTATAGTACGAATTATATTTGGTGAAATTGTGGTGACTCCCTCAAAAACAGATCGACTTGTACCAGTTATTACAACAGTTTCAATTTGTTCAAAATCTGATTTTAAAACTGGATTAAATTCAAATTCTTGACCACTTTCCAAATTAAATACAACTCGAATCGACTTGTAGTTGACATGCGAAAATTCGACTTCCACATTTCTGGCGGCGGGTATTTTCAATATATAAAAGCCATTACTGTTTGATACTGTTCCTAAAGTATTGGCACTCACGGTGGCATTTTCTATAGGGTTGTTTTCTTGGTCAAGAAGGATACCTCTTAAGGTTGCGTTTTGTGCAAATAATTGTATGTTGATGAAAACTAGTAGGAGAGTAGTGTATAAATATCTGATTTTCAAAATATAATGGTTTATTTTCTGTAAAAGGTTGCCTCAAATTTAGAACTATTTCCAACATTATCCGTGACTATTAGCTTTAAATTATTTTTGGTGTCAACCACAATACCGTCATTGAAGTCATGTGTAAGTGTGTTGGTCTTTGCGTCATATTCCATTAAAATCCAATGTCCATTTATAGTACCCCTAAAGTTTTTAACACCAGAAATTGCATCTTCGACCCTAATTTTCAAAAAACGGGAATTGCTAAGCCAGCTACCCTCTTTGAAGTTTAGCGGCTTAACTACTGGTCCTTGATCGTCTCGCCCTAAGGTATACGTTCCAAAATATTTCGTTCGAATAGTTAAAGTACTCCCTTTTCGTGTAGTTGTATTATGGTACAACTTACCATATGGAGAAACTTGGCCAATATAAAGATGTGCTAAATCTTTGGCTTCAAATTGACTGGCATCAAATTTTATTGTTATAGATTTTTTTAACGGAATGCTAGGATCGTGAATTTTTAAGGTGTCGTTTTTCACTTTAAAGTCTAGATACAGGTCGTCATAAAGTGCATATGCGGGAATTTCCACTTGAATCAAATCTTCATTTAATATGGTAGATTCTGAAGCATTTACAAAAGTAAACTCATTGGGAATATATTGTTCTTTTGTGAGTTCTTTAAAAACGCCGACAATTGGTATTTGAACAGTAGTTGTATTGTTTTTAAAGTCTTTTATTTTTACAGAATAAGACGAATTAGTACTGTCTTTGATACTTAGTATTCCGTTTTGTTCTTGAAACGAAAATAAGCTCAAAGGGTTGTTTTTTTCAACAAATAATTTTTGGATACGCTGTTTATTTGATCGGTAATGAGCGTAATCTATGTAGCGATTAATATGTTTTGTTTCCGTAAATGAAAACCGCTTGAAATCAACACCGATAGACTTTTTTCCATTAAAAAATGCTTCAATCTTATAAACCCCGTTTTTATTTGCGGCATAGTCTTGACGGTCATTGGCTACTATACCAAAACCAATTGTACCAAATGCCTTTAAAGGTTCAGCTATGTAATTGCCGTTGGCTTGTTTTCGGAGTCTAATTTTCTTCTTTTCTTGATTGCCTTCAACATGACTGCGGTCAGAAATAGGGTAGGCATAGAGCTGATAAAGCTCAGGAGCTGTGGTGTCCTTGATGTCAAAGCCAAAGAGCATAGGATTTATGGGGCGCTCGTGCTTATCACGAATTTCGAAATGTAAATGGGGTCCAGAAGAACCTCCAGAATTTCCTGAATAAGCTACCATTTCATCTGCATCAATTTCCAAAGTACTTGATTTAGGGAATAACTCAATTTCAAATTGCTCTTTTTGGTATTGTTGTCTTTTAATATACTGCTCAATAGTTGGTGAAAATTTTTGTAAATGCGCATATACAGATGTATAGCCATTTGGATGCGTAATGTATAATGCTTTTCCATATCCATAGCGAGAAATTTTTATACGGCTCACATATCCTTCAGCTATTGAATATACCTCTAAGCCTTCTTTTCCATTAGTTTTGATGTCCAGACCTGAATGAAAATGATTAGAGCGAAGCTCAGCAAATGTACCTGAAAGTACCAATTGAATGTCTAGAGGAGAACGGAAGTAGTCCTGGGGATAGGGCGATTGCGCAGCAAGATTGAAGATGCACAATAACAATAAATTTTTTAAAATCTTCATAACATGTTCTTCAGCTAAAATATTGAATTGAAAACAAAATGCAAAGGAATTGATTTGCTTAAATTATTTTGAAAATAAATATAAAGAAATTGCGAATTTAGTTATGGAATGTTAAATTTGTAACAAATGGTATTGAAATTGTAGATGAGCAAAATCGAAACGATAGTCCAAACGCTAGAGCAAAACACAAATCAGATTATTGATCAGATTGGACTTTTACAGAAAGAAAATGGAGCTCTCAAAAGGGAAATTATTGATTTAAAGACCCAGAACAAAGACCAACTTCTGCTGCTTGAAGAAAAACAAGCTGAATTTGATTCTTTGAAAATTGCAAGTTCAATGCTTGGCAGTAATGAAGACAAACGAGCATCAAAGCTCAAAATAAATGCTTTAATCAAAGAAATAAATGATTGCATTGCAAGTTTATCGGACTAAATACAACTTATGAGCGAGCAATTAAAAATTAAATTATCTATTGCCAATAGGGTATACCCCTTGACAATAGCAGCAAGCCAAGAAGAAGGTTTGCGGATCGCTGCTCAAAAGATTGATGCAACCGTTAAAAAATTTGAACAAAGCTATTCTGTGCAAGACAAGCAAGATGTATTGGCAATGTGTGCCTTACAATTTGCGGCTGAATCGGAACAAACTAAAATAAATAAAAATAGTTTAAGTAATGCGCTTGAACAGCGTTTGGTTGATTTGAACCAGCGTTTGGAACAGCACTTGGACGCCGACGTTCTTTAAAATACAATAATACATACTGCCTGTATTGGTCAATTTTTTGATAAACTCAACGAGAATTCTATAAATGGGGTCCGTTTAAGTTGTAAAAGCATGCTGCCTTGTCGCAGACCCTTGATCAGCTTTTCAGCCCTAAATCCTGTTAAAAAGGAGTTTATACAAAACCCAGATCTTTACAGGCTTTTTTTTAATTTAAATTAATATCAATGGACCAAAATATAATATTGATATGTTCAGGAGCCACTATTTTTGGACTCATTATTGGACTTATCATTTCAAAAATAAAAGAAAAAAATAATGCCACTCAAATAACAAAAAATGCAAAACGCACTGCAGAAGAAATTATTTCAAAAGCAAAATCTGAAGGGGAGGCTATAAAGAAAAACAAGATATTTCAAGCTAAGGAGCGATTCCTTGAACTTAAATCGGAACACGAAAAGGTAATAACATCACGAAATAATAAAATGGCTGAAGCCGAAAAACGTACCCGTGACAAAGAATCGCAAATTTCTTCGGAACTTTCAAAAAACAAAAAGTTAGGTGATCAACTTGAATCTGCAAAAAAAGATTATGAACTTCGACTAGGTTTGCTAGACAAACGCCAAGAAGAGTTGGATAAACTACATAAAAGTCAGGTGCAACAACTTGAAGTGATATCTGGTATCTCTGCTGAAGATGCAAAGACGCAATTGGTAGAGTCTCTTAAATCTGAAGCCAAGAACGATGTGATGTCTTACGTACAAGATAAAATGGAAGAAGCTAAACTCACAGCTGAGCAGGACGCTAAAAAAATCATAATTAACACCATACAACGCATTGGTACAGAAGAAGCAATAGACAATTGCGTGTCTGTCTTTAATATCGAATCAGATGATATGAAAGGTAGAATTATTGGTAGAGAAGGGCGTAACATAAGGGCCCTTGAAGCTGCTACTGGAGTTGAAATTATTGTTGATGATACACCTGAAGCAATTATTTTGTCCTGTTTTGATTCGGTTCGTCGAGAAATTGCACGTCTTTCTTTACACAAGCTTGTGACGGATGGACGAATTCATCCAGCACGAATTGAAGAAGTAGTGCGAAAAACACAAAAGCAAATAGATCAAGAGATTATTGAAGTAGGAAAGCGGACAGTTATCGATTTGGGTATTCATGGTTTACACCCAGAATTGATTAAAACCATTGGCCGAATGAAGTATCGATCGTCTTATGGACAAAACCTACTTCAACATTCAAGAGAAGTAGCGAAACTTTGCGGTGTTATGGCCGCCGAATTGGGATTAAATCCAAAATTAGCCAAACGTGCCGGGCTTCTCCATGACATTGGAAAGGTGCCAGACTCTGAAGTTGATATGGAAACTCCTCATGCTATTCTAGGCATGCAATGGGCTGAAAAATACGGAGAAAAAGCAGAGGTTTGCAATGCTATTGGCGCACACCACGATGAAATCGAAATGAAGTATTTACTTTCGCCAGTTGTTCAGGTCTGTGATGCTATTTCTGGGGCTCGCCCTGGCGCTAGACGACAAGTTTTAGACTCTTATATCCAAAGACTGAAAGATTTGGAACAGATTGCATTTAACTTCAAAGGTGTACAGAAAGCTTATGCAATTCAGGCGGGACGCGAGTTACGTGTAATTGTCGAGAGTGAAAAGGTAGATGATAACAACGCAAGCCGATTATCGTTTGAAATTTCACAGAAAATTCAAACTGATATGACGTACCCAGGTCAGGTAAAAGTAACTGTTATTAGAGAAACTAGGGCAGTTAATATTGCAAAGTAATCCTAAAAGGATAGGTTAAAAAAGGCAGTTTGTTTCGACTGCTTTTTTTAGTTACTTCTCGGATGAAAATTAGCCATAACCTCTTTTAAATGGCTTCTATCTACATGCATATAAATTTCTGTTGTAGTAATACTTTCGTGCCCAAGCATGACTTGTATGGCGCGTAAATCGGCTCCATTTTCTAAAAGGTGTGTTGCAAATGAGTGCCTAAAGGTGTGGGGTGAAATAGATTTACGTATGTCGGCTTTCTGAGCAAAAGTTTTTACAATAGTAAAAATCATTGCACGTGTGAGTTGACGGCCATGTAGGTTTAAAAATAAAGTATCTATGTGTAATGGTTCAATTTTAAGCAATGAACGAGCGTGCTGTCTGTACAAATTAATAAATTTTTGAGTGTGTTCTCCAATAGGAACAAAACGCTGTTTATTGCCCTTACCATTGACTTTTATAAATCCTTCATCAAAAAATAAGTCAGAGAGTTTTAAATTGGTAAGCTCACTTACACGTAAGCCACAACTGTATAATGTTTCAATAATAGCTCTATTGCGCTCACCAAGCGGGTGACTCAAATCAATTGCGGCAACAATCTTATCGATTTCTTTTACAGAAAGTGTATCAGGGAGTTTACGTCCAATTTTTGGGGCCTCAATTTGCTCCAAAGGGTTAGAAATGCGGTAGTTTTCAAAAATAAGATAATCAAAAAAACTGCGTAAGCCCGAAATTACACGCGATTGTGTTCGAGCGTTAACGGATTTAGCCAGTTCGTGTAAAAAACTTTTTAGATGATCAGTTTCTATTTCAGTCGGAGTTTCCGAGTGGTTGTACTGTTCTAAATAGGAAATTAGCTTTTGAACATCTAAACGGTAATTGACAAGAGTGTGATTAGATAGACCACGCTCAATTTTCAAGTAATGCTCAAAATCACGAAGGGCGTTATTCCATTTCATCTGTTTATGTGTAATGTAGTTAATCAAACACCTAAAGCATTATTTAGTTGTACGACTAATTTTTTTAAAATGTTTTATAATTCTAAAATACGACTATTTAGGCATTGATATTTAGTTTTTTACAAAATTAAATCAAAGAATTAGACAGGGTCTTGAAATAAAATCAAAAACTATTTGAAAAGAATAGAAAACCCACTTATATTTGCACTCGCATATGGAGAAATGGCAGAGTGGTCGAATGCGGCAGTCTTGAAAACTGTTGAGGGTCACACCTCCGGGGGTTCGAATCCCTCTTTCTCCGCAAAAGAAAACCCACAACATAGTTGTGGGTTTTTTGCTTTTCGAAATATTGCAATCATTTAGGATTACAATGGACTGGATATAAAGGGCTCTTCGAAAAGCTTTTTTCTAGGTACTAATATTTTTTAAGAATTTATCGAATTCTTTTAAGGCTTCCTGCTGAGATTTACCATACTGTTCTTTAATATAGCCAACGAATTGAGTTTTACTTCCTTTGATTTTTTCCCAATCGTCACCAGTAATATTACTCCACATAGCTTGAGCTTTTCCTTTTACAAGTTCTTCTCGACCTTCCCATTTGAGTTGATCATATTCTTTGTACAATTCCTTTACTTTTTCTCTAGCCTCTGTAGTCGATAATTTAAACTTTTCTTGATCTAATTCTTCAAATTTTTCAATTTCTCCCTTCACGTTTTTCAATTCTTTTTTTGAAACATTCCATTCATCTTTCGCTTTTGTTTTTAATTCTTTCCAGAATTCTTTGATTTGTTTTTCCATGGTTTTTATTCTTTTAGATTTGGGTTTATTTAACTTAATTATTAATAAATTAAATTTAGGTTTAGGTGTTTTTTATTTTTAATCTTGAGAATAAATATATAAAATATAATGTTATTTTCAAAATTCTAAGTTTTAATTTTGAATACACTTGGTCTTTTAAATTTCCCTATTTTTGTAAAAAATATAATTTATGAGTTTACTTAATGCCCTAAAATGGCGCTATGCTGTAAAAAAATTTGATGATTCGAAAACAATTTCTCCCTCTGAAATAGATAAAATAAAGGAAGGGTTTAATCTTTCTGCTTCGTCCTATGGACTTCAACCTGTAGAGCTGTTATTGATTCACAATAAAACCATTCAAAAGGAACTTGTACCTATGTCGATGAATCAACCGCAAGTCGCACAAGCATCGCACGTTGCTGTTTTTTGTGTTAAAACGTCAATAGATTCTGACTATGTAATCGATTATTTCAACCGCATTAAGGAAATCCGTCAAACACCAGACGAAATACTTGAACCTTACCGTTCACATATTATTGAAAGTTTCAGTTCTAAAACAACCGAAGAGGTGTTTTTGTGGAGTGCTAAACAAGCTTACATCGCAATGGGTAATCTACTCGCAGTTTGTGCTGACCTCAGTATAGATTCCTGTCCTATGGAAGGTTTTGATCCTGATAAATATGATGCCTATTTTGATTTAAAAGCAAAAGGTTTACGTTCTGTTCTTGTAATGCCATTGGGGTATAGAGCTGAGGATGATCTTTTTGCCTCCATGCAAAAAGTACGTAAACCTATCACTGATTCTGTAACTGATATCTTTTAGATTATGCCTGGATTTGAATTATTTGGCGATGCCGAGCGCAAAGAAGTTCAGGATGTATTAGCTTCTGGTGTCTTGATGCGTTATGGGTTTGAAGGTATGCGTAATGGTCATTGGAAAGCTAATGATTTAGAATTGGCTATCCAGAATCGATTCCGTGTGAAACATGCTCAATTGGTAAGCAATGGCACTGCTGCAGTTAGCATGACTCTTGCTGTTGCTGGCGTTGGTGCTGGTGACGAAGTGATCATGCCTAGTTTTACTTTTGTGGCCAGCTTTGAAGCCATCATGATGATGGGTGCAACTCCAGTTGTTGTTGATATTGACGATACTTTAACACTTGATATTGAAGGGGTAAAAGCTGCAATCACTTCAAAAACTAAAGCCATTATGCCAGTACATATGTGTGGAAGTATGGCAAATTTAGATGCTTTAAAATCCATTTGTGACCAACACAATCTTATATTGATCGAAGACGCTTGTCAAGCCATTGGAGGTTCTTACAAAGGGAAAGCACTCGGTACTTTTGGCGACTTAGGCTGTTTTTCTTTTGATTTTGTCAAAACCGTGACTTGTGGCGAAGGTGGAGGAATCATCACAAACAATGCTACATATGCCAAACGCCTAGACCATTTTAGTGATCATGGACACGACCATATTGGTAAAGATCGTGGAGCAGAAGATCATCCATTCTTAGGATATAATTTTCGAATTTCAGAGCTAAATGCAGCTGTCGGACTGGCACAGTTCAAAAGAATTGATGAATTCTTGGCGCTACAAAAAAGGAATTACACCATTCTTAGAACAGCTTTGAGTGGTATTGATGGCGTTCAGTTTAGAACTGTACCAAACGGTGGGGTAGAAAGTTATGCCTTCTTGAGTTTTTTCTTAGACGATTTAAGTACTGCAAGAGCAGTAAGTAAATCCTTTAAAGCGAATGGAATTGATGTTTGTTTTCACTATTATGACAATAATTGGCATTACATCCGTAAATGGGATCACCTTAAAACGCAAAATTCACTTTATCCATTATCTAAAGAACTCCGTGAAGGTCTGAGTTATTTAAAAACAAAAGATTTTTCTAAATCTGATCATTATATAGGCCGAAATATATCCTGCTTAATTAAAATATCATGGACGGAAGAAGAAGTACTCAAAAGAGCCGAGACAATGGCCCAATGCATAAAAAGCTGTAATTAGTAATTGATGTAATCAATTATTTCAAGTCCGTAACCAATCATTCCAACGCGTTTTTTCTGTTTGCTATTGGAAATTAAATTAAGTTTTTGAATGTTAAGATCATGTAGGATTTGTGCACCGATCCCAAAATCTTTTTCATCCATATTTATGCTTGGTGCTTTTACTACTGTACCATCTTGTTGAATATCTTTCAATACGTTGAGACGTTTGAGCGTTTTCTCTGGACTTGAGTTTTGATTTATAAATACTATCGCACCTTTCCCTTTTTTATTAATCACGCGAAACATCTCATCCAATTTCTTATCGGCATCGTTGGTTAGTGTTCCAAGAACATCATTGTTGACAAGAGTTGAGTTTATTCGCGTAGGAATGGTTTCGCCTGTATTCCAATCGCCTTTAGTAAGTGCAATGTGAATAGCGTCATTGGTAGTTTGCTGATAGGCTCTTAATCTGTAACTTCCAAATCGTGTTTCTATCTGAAAATCGTTCTTTTTTGCGATTAGAGAATCATTCTGCATGCGGTAGGCTACAAGAGCTTCAATAGAAATAATTTTTAAATCAAATTTTTCGGCGACTTTTTTTAGTTCGGGCAAACGTGCCATAGTTCCATCCTCATTCAAAATTTCCACTAGTATTCCTGCGGGTTCAAAGCCAGCCAAGCGCGCCAAATCTACAGCAGCTTCTGTGTGTCCTGTTCTTCTTAAAACACCCCCGTTTTTGGCTTTTAAAGGAAATATATGTCCAGGACGTCCAAGGTCTTGTGGTTTCGTATTGGGGTCGACCAAAGACTTTATCGTTTTTGCACGATCAGAAACTGAAATTCCAGTAGTACAACCGTGGCCAATTAAATCGACCGAAACAGTAAACTGCGTATGGTGTAAAACGGTGTTGTTTTGAACCATCATATTCAAATCTAATTCATCGCAGCGTGTTTCTGTGAGTGGAGCACAAATAAGCCCACGTCCATGAGTAGCCATGAAATTTATCATTTCTGGCGTAACTGCAGCAGCAGCAGCTATAAAATCTCCTTCGTTTTCACGATTTTCATCATCGACTACGACCACTACTTTTCCCGCTTTAATATCTTTAATAGCGTCTTCTATAGTGTTTAATTTTTGTGACGAAGTTGATTTCTGAATTGATGTCATGAATTGTTTTTTGCAAAGATAGGAGAACAGTACTAAAACTTATGAAATTTTAGTTAAATCTTCATTCATTTTTCTATTAAAATAAAGGCGATACAAAAAGAATAGGGGGAGTGCTAAAATAATAAAAACTACATTGTGTGTCATAAATTTCTTTTTTAGTAGCTTGTAAAACTCAGATTGATTCTTCAAAACTTTTGGCAATAATACCAGAAAGAAAATGAGCGCAATTAGTGCTAAAGAAATGAGAATTCCACCAAGAATTTGAATACCATTATTTCTAAGTATTAAACCGCTCATACCAAATATCAGCAAGCTTAAGTTAGAGTAGCTCGCTAATGTTGCATTTTCATGATAATCTTCCAAATGGCGTATTCCCGCTTCATAAGATTCGTTACTTAAGTTCCCCGAAAGCTTAAGTTCTAGTTCTGTAATCCCTCTATTGCGTAAAATCTTTAGCGCATTATTTTTATCCGCTAATTTTAATCCGTAGTGCCTAAAGTTTTTAATCAAGTCGATTAGCTTTTCGTTTTCAAAACGATCGATCTCATTTGTCTCTATAGATTGTTTATCTAAATTTTGCTCATTCACTAATTTTGATCTTACTAGCTTTAGTTTCATTGGAATAAGAAGGGCATCTATGTCCATGAGCGCTCTATCTTTTGTAGCTCTGCTGGTAAGGTAGATACTAAAGGGAAGCATGATGATACCGGCAAGCCAAGTTGCAAAAACGGGATCTAAACTTCCATCTTCAGAACTGTTTTTTGCGAAGATGCTTATGAAGTGATAAGTCAAAAAGATCAAAATTGCAATAACCAGAGGAAGACCTATACCGCCCTTTCGTATTAAGGCACCTAATGGGGCTCCTACAAAAAATAAAATAATACACATTAAGCCTAAAGCAAATTTATCATGAACCGCAACAATGTGTTTATTGATATTCATGTTAGAAATAAAAAATGACTTGTTTTTTACTTTAATATCATCTTGTACAGAATTCACAGAAGTGATCGCGATTTCGTACAACTGAATTAGCTTTTTCTTTGTAAATAAATCAAAAATATTCTCAGGGCTTTCAACAATTGAATCGCTTTTTACAGCATTATAATTAAGGTTCAAATTATTTTGATAAGATCTTGAGTTCATTGTTTTTGAAAACACATCTATTGATTTCTGCCTGCTTTTATAAAGGGAATCAATAGTTGCGTTAAGTTCATCTACGCCGAGCATATTAAAACGTGCAGAGGCGTCCTTTTGTTCAAAATCTACATCATTGAATTTTGAAATATCTATATTAATGACGTAACGGTCAAAAGTACTTTTTATTTGCGGCCTATTTTTTGTTCTTTTTTGATAGTCAGCAGGTTGTATTTCATCATAGTAATTTCCATCATAAAGAATTAACTGAATGAGATCTGATGATTCGTCACTGTAAAATTCTCCAGTCTTTGACTTAATTACAGTATAGTTTGCAGAAGAATTCCCTTTTTTTTGATGGATGATAACATCTTCTAAAAATTCACCATTCGCGCCACTTTTTTTAGCGACTTTAATATTGATGTCCTGCAGTTGATTGAATTGTCCTTCTGCCACAATCATTGCGGGTTGAACTCGAGCAATATTTCGTCTAAGATTAAAAAAATTAAACTCTGCCAAGGGAATTACATTGTTGGCAAAGAAAAAGCTAACTATAGCTAAAAAGACAATAAAAATACTTAAGCTTTTCATGGCACGTTGAAGCGAAATCCCAGTTGACTTCATTGCAGCAAATTCATAGTTTTCTGAAAAATTCCCAAACACCATGATCGATACCAATAGTATGGTTAGTGGTAATACCAAAACTACTATTCGTGGAGAGACAAAAATAAGAAACTTAAGAATCACATCAAATTGCAAATCTTTTCCCGCTAGTTCTGCAATATATACCCAGACGGATTGCAGTAAAAAAATAAGCATTAAAATAGTAAAGACACTAAAGAATGACTTTAAATAGGTGGAAAGTATGTAGCGGTCTAATATTTTCAATTTTACCCTAATCTAAATTATTTATGTAATAATCAATGTAGCGCGCAGCATCAAAGTTAAAAAAAGATTGGGATAGGGGAGCATTTGTTTTGAAATCCAACACAGTAAGTGTTGTTTTTGTGTCATTAGAACCGATTTCAATTAAATTATAGATATGCTTAGTCAAAGTGTCAATTCCTAGCAAGGCATATTTAATTTCAGAATTTGAGTCAATTGGAATTAGTTTTATGTACTGGATTTTTCGTCCAAATTTTTCCTGAATAATATCGATTGAATAATTGTATCCTGACTCATAAAATGAGAGTAATTTGCTCGGTGCTATGGTATTATCTTCATCAGGGTTATCAGTAGAAATAGTTACTTCCTCATCTTCCGGACTTATTGTGTATAATTTGACGCCATCAAAAACACGTTTAATACCCAGAATATCAAGGACATACTTATCGCCTTCTAAGGTTACTTTTCCTTTGGTTTCCTGACGTATGTTTTCTGCCTCGTTTTCTAGTACATACTTGAACGAAATTTGGATATTTTCATAAGACTTTATCTTTTTGTTGACCTGGTTAAGTAACTGCTTCGCCTGCGGGTCTTTGTTCTGTGCGAATAGTGTTCCAATAGAAAATAGTGTACAAAATAAAATATTTTTTTTATAAGAGTTCATTGTTTAATAATTGATTTAATGTAACTAAATCAGAAACCAAAACTTGTCGTGCTTTACTGCCTTCAAATGGTCCGACTATACCTGCGGCTTCTAATTGATCAATAAGTCGCCCTGCACGGTTATATCCAAGTTTCAATTTACGTTGTAATAACGAAGCAGATCCTTGTTGAGCAGTTACGATCACTTCAGCAGCCTCACGAAACAATTTGTCCCTGTCGTTTATATCAATATCAAGACTTGTGCCAGATTCTTCACTAATATACTCAGGTAGAATATATGCACTGGCATAGGCCTTTTGCGCGCCAATAAACTCTGTTAAGCGTTCTACTTCAGGGGTGTCGACAAAAGCACATTGTATACGCACCAAATCGTTCCCTTGCGTGTACAGCATATCGCCTCGACCAATTAATTGATCAGCGCCAGAGCTATCCAAAATAGTTCTTGAGTCAATCTTAGAAGTGACTCTAAAAGCTATTCGGGCAGGAAAGTTTGCTTTTATAATACCTGTTATCACGTTGACTGAAGGACGTTGGGTAGCTATAATTAAATGAATTCCAATTGCGCGAGCCAACTGTGCCAATCGCGCAATAGGAGTTTCAACTTCCTTTCCAGCAGTCATGATTAAATCCGCAAATTCGTCGACAACCAAAACAATATAGGGTAAAAATTTATGCCCGTCATTGGGGTTCAACTTACGGGCCTTAAATTTTGTATTGTATTCTTTGATATTTCTACAAAACGCAGTCTTGAGCAAATCGTAACGATTATCCATTTCAATACACAAAGAGTTTAAGGTGTTTATCACTTTTGTATTGTCTGTTATAATCGCATCATCAGAATCGGGGAGTTTAGCTAAATAGTGCCGCTCAATTTTATTGAATAAAGTTAATTCCACTTTTTTCGGATCGACCAAAACAAATTTGACTTCGGCTGGATGTTTTTTGTAGAGCAGAGAAGTGAGAACAGCATTAAGCCCTACGGATTTACCTTGACCCGTAGCACCTGCCATGAGCAAGTGTGGCATCTTAGCAAGATCTACAACAAATGTCTCATTGCTGATTGTTTTGCCCAAAGCAATGGGTAATTCCATCTCTGATTTTTGAAATTTTTGAGAGGCCACTGCAGAATTCATCGAAACTATAGTTGCATTTTTATTTGGCACTTCAATTCCTATTGTTCCTCGCCCTGGAATTGGCGCGATGATACGTATACCCAAAGCTGATAGAGAGAGCGCTATGTCATCCTCCAAATTTTTTATTTTAGAAATCCTAATTCCAGCATCTGGGATGATTTCGTAAAGCGTTACGGTTGGACCTACTGTAGCTTTAATACTACTGATTCCAATTTTATAATTATTAAGGGTTTCAACAATTCTATTTTTGTTGTCCTCAAGTTCTTCTTGATCAATAGTTATACCCTCAGAATCATATTTCTTAAGCAAGTCTAAGGATGGAAATACAAATTTTGAAAGTTCTAGTGTTGGATCAACTTCTCCAAAATCTTCAACTAACTTTGCAGCTAAATTATCGGTTTCAGAAACTTCTTCTTCTGCAACAGTAATTTCCATTTTGACTCCAGAATCTTTACCTGTTACGGCCTCAACTTGAACTTCATCTTTTGCTATGCTTGAATGTTTTTGTATTGTTGGCTCTAAATTTTTTAGGGGTACCTCAAAAGCAGAGGTTGTTGATTTTTCATCAACAACCTCTGCTTCATTTTCATCAAAAGTGTGTTGAATAGGCGAATCAATGATTTCTTCGTCATTTTTTATTTTATTCTTAAAAGTAAAAAGCTTAGCTATTTGTTGTGGAGTAACTTTGAAACGAATGGCAATGTAACATATGAAACTAAACAATAGGAGCAGGGCAGTACCTATTTTACCTATGTAATCTTGGAAAAATAAATTTAATTGATATCCTATGCTCCCACCAAGATTTGGTAATTTTTGGAATGCAAAGCCAAATGTTATTGAAATCCAAATGATGCCAAGTACACCCCATACCCAATGACGAAATAAGCGTTGTTTGGAAGTGTTCATTAGAACACTGACACCAGAAACAATGAACAGGCCAGAGCATATAAACGAAGCAATACCAAAACCCTTAAAAACTAAAAAATGACTGATCCAAGCCCCGATCTTACTAAGCCAATTATTAGATTGTATATCTCTGCTTGTAAATCTATTTAAAATACTTTGATCACTTTCACCCGTGAAGAAGTAAGAAAGAATAGAAATGAAGATAAGTAACCCAAAAATGACCAAAAAACTTCCAAGCACTAGCCTTTGTGGATTGGTAAGTGTGATTTCTGGAAGGATTTTTTTCTTATTCTTGTTGGCCGATGTTCTGGTCATAATCTATTGTAGTTATAACAAAAATACAAATTAAAATACGTTATTCTTGTAGGTAATGGAAATTTGTTTTGAACAAAAAAACCACGCCAAAGGGCGTGGTTTTAATTTTTGCCCTTTTGGACATAGGCTTATTTGTCTATTGAACCTAAAACCCGTTTCATAAATGCATTTAGTGCATCCTTTTCTGGTGTACCAGATTTAATCATTTTATGTACTTCCAAAGCGCCATACATGTTTGAAATCAACTCGCCAATAACATCTAATTCTTCATCTTTTAAGCTAGGAACTTCCGTTAAGCTTTCCAAAGTTTCTAAAGTTTCAATGATGTAATCTTCATCATTGTCTTGAATGAACTTATTAAGTTGTTTAATGACTGGCAATTTCATCGACTAGTGTTTTTAGAACGTCAAATTTATTAGTCTGCACTTGATTTACAAATGCACCGCCTTTAAACGTAGCAAAGGTGGGCAAGTTGTCTACTTTAGCCAAACTACGGCTTTCTGGAAATTTTTCGGCATCGGCTACAATAAAGCTGATGTTTGGGTATTCTGCAGCCAATTTTTTCATTTTTGGCTTCATAATTCGACAATTTCCACACCAAGTGGCTGAATACTGCACTACCACAGTGTCGTGCTCCGATACTACAGTTTTAAGATTGTCTTGAGTGAGTTCTTGCATTATAGCATAGTTTTAGTGCGACGATAAATAATCTGCAGTACTTTTTGCATTGGCTTGCATAGCGTCTTTTCCTTCTTCCCAGTTCGCTGGACAAACTTCACCTTTTTCTTGTACGTGTGTGTATGCGTCTACCAATCTTAAGAATTCAGCAACATTACGCCCAAGTGGCATATGATTGATACTCTCGTGTACTACAGTTCCTTCTTCGTCAATAATATAGGTGGCTCTGTACGTTACGTTATCACCTTCAACAGTAACAACACCTGTTTCCTCATTGTACTCTTCGTTAGTTATGTCTAAAATCCCAAGTGTAGAAGAAAGGTTTCGGTTAGAATCTGCGAGAATAGGGTAGGTTACTCCTTCGATCCCACCATTGTCTTTTGATGTTGATAACCAAGCAAAATGTACTTCTGGAGTGTCACACGATGCACCAATAACAATACAATTTCTTTTTTCAAATTCAGCTTTAGCAGCTTCAAAAGCATGTAATTCAGTTGGACACACAAATGTGAAATCTTTCGGGTACCAAAACAGTACAACTTTCTTTTTATTGTTAACCGCTTCTTCCAAAACATTGACTTTGAATGTGTCGCCCATTTCGTTCATGGCGTCAACAGTTAAGTTTGGAAATTTTTTTCCTACAAATGACATAATTTTATATTTTAAAGATTAAATAATTTTTGATACAAATATAACCTAGAATTAAGGTTAATCCATAGCTGCAAAATTATAATTTTTTATCCAACTATAAGTTAAAGTTATCCAAATTATTGGCCTATTATTTAGCGTTAAGTTGTTTTATTTTAATTGAAAATCCTGCTACTATTAGCGTCATGAATGGACTGATCCAATTGAAAAAAGCATAAACAAAATATTCTGCTACAGACACACCCAACACACCACTTTGATAAGCACCACAGGTATTCCAAGGGACAAGCACTGAAGTTACTGTTCCCGAATCTTCTAGGGTTCTACTCAAATTTTCTGGTGCTAAGCCTTTGTCTTTATAAGCTTTTTTAAACATTTTTCCAGGGACCACAAGCGCTAAATATTGGTCTGAAGCGGTGACGTTAAGGGCCAAACAACTTGCTACAGTACTAGCAAAAAGGCCAAATGTAGAAGTGGCTAAGCTTAAAAGTGCGTTACTAATCCGTGACAATGCACCAATAGCATCCATTACACCACCAAATACCATAGCGCATATGATAAGCCAAATGGTACCCAACATACCACTCATGCCACTCGATGAAAATAAATCATTAAGTTCTGAACTGGACGTCTCTATAGCAGTTTCAACTGTCATGGCTTGCATCACTGCTTTGTATGCCGATTTAAAATCTAATTCTTCGACACCACTAATATTTGCGAGAATATGCGGTTGTGCCATAATTGCTGCAACTGCAGCCAAGAGCGTTCCCAATAATAATGCTGCTAATGGCGGTGTTTTTTTTACGATCAAAACAATTACTATGATAGGAACAATGAATAGAAGAGGCGAAATATAAAAAGCTTTTCCAATAGCATCGAGCTTATCAGAAATATCAGGAGTTCCTGAAACTTCTAAGTTTAAACCAATAATCAAAAATAGTATTATAGTGATTATAAAAGTGGGTACAGTTGTAATCATCATATATTTTATATGGCTAAACAGATCCCCACCTGCCATAGCAGGTGCAAGATTTGTTGTGTCGCTTAGTGGCGACATTTTATCGCCAAAGTAAGCGCCTGAAAGTACAGCTCCTGCAGTCATCCCAAGTGAAATACCTAATGTTTCACCAATGCCAATCAGTGCAATACCAACAGTTGCAGAAGTGGTCCAGCTGCTGCCTGTTGCAATTGAAATTACGGCGCAAATAAGCACACAGGCAACTAAAAAGAAATTAGGATTAAGAATTTGCAATCCATAATATATCATTGTCGGGATAATTCCGCTTATAAGCCATGTTCCAGCAAGAGCACCAACCATAAGTAAAATAAGTAATGCAGCTGTTGCTGTTTTTAGGTTTTCGGCTACTTCATCTATCATTTGACGATAACTAACTTTATTAAAAACACCTACCACTGCCGCTACTGCTGCTCCCAATAAAAGTATAAACTGATTACTTCCACTTAGTGCGTCATCTCCGAAAACAAAAAACACATTATAAAACAACATCACAACTAATGCTATTACTGGAATGAGTGCTTCCCATATGGAAAGTTCTTTGTACGTTGTGGAATTTTTATTTTTTTGGTCCGTCAAGTGTTCATGTTGTTTCATCAAAGAAAAACAGTTAAAGTTATACTGTAATATTACAATTTTTAGGAGTTTTATGCAACCTGAAATAGGAGGTTACCTAAGTTTTGGAAATGCTGATGGATCAGATTCATGCATAATCGCATAAGCAGCTTCGAAAATATCTTCTTTTGAAGGTTTACTGAAATAGTCGCCATCCGATCCGTAAGCTGGTCGATGTGCTTGAGCTGTTAGCATCTGAGGTTTGCTGTCCAGATTTTCGTAAGCGTTGTTTTGCTTTAAAATTTCAGATAAAATATAGGCAGAAGCGCCACCAGGTACATCCTCGTCAACGATGAGCAAACGATTTGTTTTTTCTAAACTTTTAGAAATATCATTATTTGTATCAAAAGGGATAAGCGATTGCACATCGATTATTTCAGCATCAATACCTACTTCTGTAAGTTCTCGAGCAGCTTGTTCAACGATACGAAGCGTAGAACCATAAGAAACAAAGGTCAAATCGTTTCCTGTTTTTAAGTTTTCTACAACACCAATTTTTGTTTTAAATGCACCAAGATTATTTGGTCTTTTTTCTTTTAGTCGGTAACCGTTTAGGCATTCCACTACAAGTGCTGGTTGATCGCTTTCAAAAAGCGTATTATAAAAACCAGCAGCTTTGGTCATATTTCTTGGAACGAGTACATGTACTCCTCTTATAAGTCCTAGAATACTTCCCATTGGTGATCCCGAATGCCAAATGCCCTCTAAACGGTGTCCTCTTGTTCTTATGATTATTGGAGCCTTTTGTTTTCCAAAAGTTCTGTAATGAAGTGTAGCCAAATCATCACTAATGGTCTGTAATGCATAGAGGATGTAATCTAGATACTGAATTTCGGCAATTGGTCGAAGACCTCGTAAAGCCATTCCGATGCCTTGGCCTATAATAGTGGCTTCACGAATACCAACGTCTGCAATGCGTGTTGCTCCGTATTTCTCTTGCAGCCCCTCTAAACCTTGATTGACATCACCAATGGCACCTGAATCTTGTCCAAATATAAGCGCTTCAGGATATTTTGAAAAAATTTGGTCGAAATTATCACGTAATATTACGCGCCCATCTACAAAATTTGGTGTTGGGTCATAGGTAGGCGGAACAGCTTCAATATTTTCAGGTCTTTTTGGCGATTCGCTGTAAAGTAAGCTGCTGTACTTGGTTTGTGTTTCTTTGGTGTACTGATTTATCCAATTTACTAAGGCTCTTTTTGCAGCTGATTCGTCATTAATAAAATATTTTAAAACACTTCTAGATACGCCTAAAACGTCTTTACGCATTGGATCTTTCAAGGCTTCAAGAGCAGAAACTTCTTTTTCAATAAAAACTCTTTGTGGTGAGTTTGATGCAGCGGCCTTGATCAAATCGATTGCTTTTGAACAATCGGATTTAATAGGCTTTAAAAAATCGTTCCACGCTTTTATTTTACTTTCTTTAACTGTTGTTTTAATCTGTTTTTCCAAAGCGAATAATTCATCCTCAGTAGCGATGCCATTGGCTATAATCCAATTTTTAAACTTTAAATTACAGTCATTCGAACGTTCCCAATGAAGGCGTTTAGGATTTTTGTACCGCTCATGAGATCCTGAAGTGGAATGGCCTTGTGGTTGAGTAAGTTCGTCCACATGTATAAGCACTGGCACGTGCTCTTCACGCGCTATGCGACCTGCCTTTTCATAGGTGTTTATGAGTTCTACATAATCCCACCCTTTAACCTTTAGAATTTCATATCCATTATCATTTTGATCTCTTTGAAAGCCGCTTAGGACTTTAGAAATACTTTCTTTTGTTGTTTGATGTTTGGCATGAACTGAGATGCCGTAATCATCGTCCCATACACTTATCACCATCGGTACTTGTAATACTCCTGCGGCATTAATAGTTTCAAAAAATAAGCCCTCGCTTGTACTCGCATTGCCTATGGTTCCCCAAGCTACTTCTTCGCCATTTTTGGAAAAATTAGAGGCATCAGCAGCTAATTCCTTATAAACTTTTGAGGCTTGAGCTAATCCTAATAAGCGAGGCATTTGTGCTGCAGTAGGAGAGATGTCTGAACTTGAATTTTTTTGTACAGTTAGATCTTTCCAATCGTAATTTTCATCTAGTGAGTGTGTTACAAAATGTCCACCCATTTGGCGACCTGCACTCATAGGATCAAAATTGATATCGGTATGTGCGTAAAGCCCAGCAAAGAATTGCTCTATGCTCAATTCACCAATGGCCATCATAAAGGTCTGATCGCGGTAATATCCAGATCTAAAATCACCATTTTTGAACGCTTTAGCCCAAGCGAGCTGAGGAAGTTCTTTACCTCCCCCAAAAATTCCAAATTTTGCTTTGCCTGTCAATACCTCGCGACGGCCAAGCAAACTACATTCACGGCTTGTGACGGCAATTTTGTAGTCATTTATAACTTCTAATCTAAATTCTTCAAAAGTTATGTTTTCAGCAAGCTTGTTTTTTGTAGACATTTACGATCCGAAATTTTTTGCAAATATAGGAAATATAAGCATATCAATCAACTTTAGTCAAGTGTAAAGCATTAGAGATTAAAATCCAAAACAACAGTATTTTTAAAAGGATTTAAAGAAAGAAAATATGGGCTTGTGCTTCTTTGATGAATAAAATGTCAGAACCATCTTCGTGTAAATAACTCGGCAAGTGCGGAAAAGTCTGTTGTAAATACAAATCTAATTTTTTGAGGGTAATTGGATTGATTAATCTCCCACCCTAGGTTGGAATACACTGGGAAATAGATTTCGAAGTAATCAGTAACTAAGTCTAATCGTACTCCAGCATCGTAAGCGAAAAATGGGCTTAGCCCTTTGTTTTTCACAAATCCAAGATCACCATAGGCTTGAATGTATCGCCAAATAGAGGCACTTGCATTCAAGGTCGTTAACCATTGATTTGCGAAACCTGGCTCTGTTTTTGACTTAAATCCACCATCGGCAATTACCAATTGTTGGGCTAAAATTCCTGACGATTCTGACTGGCCTAAATAATTGTACTCAAAAAGGTAGTCTGTCGGACGATCTAATGCAAAATTGAAGTTGTTTTCGGTCTCCGGAAGTGTGTTGTACAAAAAAGCACCTGCAAATAACCTTAGGTTATAATGCCGATCATTTGGTGTTCTTTTTCTGATTTCATAGCTAGAACTTAGTTTTCCAAAATTTCCAGAAAACTGGACGTCAACAGACCATTTGTCAAATTTGTGAATGGAGTTGTCCAAATTTAAATAACGTAGATTAAGAACTTTATAGGGCGGAATGGTATTTTCGTCAAGGAAGCTTCTAGAATTATCTTTTTGAATATTTATGTAACGCAACATCAACGTTTCACTTGAATTGGATCTCAAATTATTAATTTCTCTAAATTGAAATTGAACATAAGGCTGTATTTTTGTTATAAAAGATCCGTAATCAAACGAGGAGCGATCAAAAGTAATTCCAAACATGGTATTATAAAGCCTTGAATCTTCATGGTAAATATTAAACATCGCTTTTGCAAATCCTGTCATCGTCTTTGACTCTAGACCGTAAAAGGGAGCCAGAGCATACAGAAATGGTTTTGCTAAAAGTCCTCTGTTGTTAAAATTCATTCCTAGTTTTAAGCCATCGTAAATGTTCTGAAACTCGACTATAGGAATGAAATAAATTTGCGCCTTTGCGGGATCCTCCACGTCTCTAAGAAAACGAAACTGCAACGGTTTGTTGAACAGTCGACCACGGTCGAGTCGTTTCCAATTGTTACGTCGATTAAATTCCAAACTAGAGTGATCATAATTCAATGCTAGTTCATCAGCACCGTTATTTGCTATAGAAATTTTTTTTTCACTATCAAATCCTTCAATCCATTCATTTGAAATGACCTGTTCATCTTTCAATGTTGATAACGAAATCGGATATTTTCCTTTTTTTAGGTTTTTTATGGTAAAATAAATTGAGTCTTTTTCTGTTGAATGATTTTTGAATTTATAATCTGAGTTGATAGAGTTGACAATGTAATCCTCAAAATACCACTCTATATTTTTCTTAGTTTTTTGTCTTAAAAATGTTTTGAAATTTGCTACTGATGTAGGTTTTTCAGATTGTATATCAATGAACTCTTGTATCCAAAGAAGTTCATTATTCTGACCTAAATAGGACATTAAATACTTTAAACTTAGACCAGCTTTAAATTTTGCATTATGCCTTTGATTGAAGTTAATTAACTCTTCACGTTTTGTGTTGAGTGCCTGATCACGCCCCGTTCTTAACATTTGATAATAAGTAAGGCGGTATTGCTCTGCGTATTTTAGTTTTGAAAAATTAAATCCTCTAATTCCCCAAAAATTAGCGAGTTTTCCAAGTAGCTTTTGATCTGGATAGTAGGTTTCTATATAACGAACGAGCAACAATTGTTCGATTCCTTTTTTTAACCAATACTCCGTTCTAGAATCTAGTTTTAAAACTTCATCAATATATTTTTTGATGATGTTTTGCGCTAATGTGATCTCATATTCAAATTCCTTTGAAAAAGGCGACAATATATCTGGAAGAAAGGTTAAACCATAGAGTGAATTTTTCTTATATTCAAGATTAGATAAGATCAATTTATTTTTAGGGTATACTGCAATATTTGCAGAAGAAAAACCATTAATTCGTTCCAGTATTTCTTTTTCTCTTTCAGGACTAATTTTTTTTAAATCAGTATTTAATTGAATGGTTAAATCCTCAAAAGTGTAATGCCTGAATTTTTCCGAGGTGATGAAAATCTTTGAATCCGTAATATTATTTCCTTCAAAAGTATAGTGAATCAATCCATCATTACGTACAGAGCCTAGCTCGTTTAAAGCTGTGTAGACGTTGTAGGTATCTGCTGTTGTAAGTTTTAGCTTTGTATCAGTACCAGGAGCGTATAAGTCATCTAAATTTTGATTGCTGTAAAGCCTCCAGTTTTGTCCGTCAAAAACAGCGGGGGTTAAATACCAAGCGTTTAGTGCATAATCTTTATTCTTATTGATGCCATATCCTGTGAATCGATCATTTTGGATGGTTAATTGATATTCTAAATCTAAGGTTATTGAATCACCTGGTAACAAAGCCTTATCGAGATCAACTTTTATAATATCTGTTTGATTAGCAAGACGATTAAAAACATGTGTATTTTGTGTTTGGCTTTGGATACGATTGATTATCGTATACCCACGATGCTTGTCCCTTGAAATATATAAATTTGTATTGAATTCATTTAAAAATTTCTTCGTCAAGGGCGTTTCTGGACTACTGTAACTTGAAGTCCAATCTGTAAAATATAATTCATTCAGTGCTATATCATAAGAGTTGTAAAATGTAAATGACTGTTGAATATTAATGATTTCAGCATCGGAGTCGACCACTGCCACAATATCTGTCTTATGTTGTCCATAACACAAGGATATACCAGCCAAGATTAAAGCAAGGTGGATGTTCTGCATGACTATTTTTGTAGTTCCTAGAGTGTTGATAACAATTAGAAATTTGGGCTGAGTTGATATTGTTTGTAAAAGGCGTCCAATATCGCTGTTACTTCTTCTGGGGAATCGACAGTGTGAATCAAATCTAAGTCTTTTTGACTGATCGTTTTGTATTCGTCGCGAAGTGTTTTTTTAATCCATTCTACTAATCCTTTCCAGTAGGAACTTCCAACGAGAATGATAGGGAATTTCTCAATTTTATTGGTTTGGATCAAGGTTATAGCCTCAAAGAGTTCGTCTAAAGTTCCAAAACCACCTGGCATCACTACAAAGCCTTGAGAATATTTAACAAACATAACTTTCCGCACAAAGAAGTAATCAAAATCTAAACTTTTATCAGAATCTATATACGGGTTATCATGTTGCTCAAAAGGTAAATCAATATTTAATCCAACAGAAGTTCCTTTGGCGAGTTTAGCCCCTTTATTTCCTGCCTCCATAATACCTGGTCCACCACCAGTAATAACGCCATAACCAGATTCAACAATAGCCTTAGCTATTTCTACAGCCAAAGTGTAGTATTTGTCATCTGTTTTAGTTCTGGCTGAACCAAAAATGGATACACAGGGCCCAATTTTACTCATTCGTTCAAACCCGGTAACAAATTCCCCCATAACTTTAAAAATGGCCCAGGAGTCGTTAGTTTTTATTTCGTTCCAGCTTTTGTGTTGTTGCAGTCTCATAATTTTTATTGTTTCGACCTACTAAAGTAATTCTTTTTTTAAATATTTTGCGGTGTAGCTTATTTTGTTTTTGATAATCTGCTCAGGTGTTCCCTCAGCTACAATAGTACCACCTCCTTTGCCACCTTCTAATCCCACGTCAATAATATGATCTACCACCTTGATTACATCCAAATTATGCTCAATTATCAGAACGGTGTTCCCCTTGTCCACGAGCTTTTGTAACACATCTAAAAGAACGCGTATATCCTCAAAATGAAGTCCTGTTGTGGGTTCGTCAAGAATATATATTGTATTTCCAGTGTCGCGTTTACTGAGTTCAGAAGCAAGTTTTATGCGCTGCGCTTCCCCACCAGATAAGGTTGTGCTCTGTTGACCTAATGTAATATACCCAAGTCCAACATCTTTAATCGTTTTTAGTTTACGGTAAATTTTTGGGATATGCTCAAAGAAACCTACACTCTCATTGATGGTCATGTTTAGTACATCACTTATTGATTTACCTTTGTATCTGATTTCTAAAGTTTCTCTGTTAAATCGTTTGCCCATACAGGATTCACAGCCAACATAAACATCAGGCAGAAAATTCATTTCAATAAGTCTTAAACCACCTCCTTTACATGTTTCACAACGCCCACCAGAAACATTAAAACTAAAGCGTCCTGGTTTATAACCTCGAATCATAGCTTCTGGAATCTTTGCAAAAAGCGATCTAATTTCGCCAAATACACCGGTATAGGTAGCAGGATTACTGCGCGGGGTTCTACCGATTGGAGATTGATTAATATCAATCACTTTATCTAAATGCTCTAAGCCTTTAATGCTTTTGTATGCTAAGGGCTCCTTAACACCATTAAAATAATAATTATTTAGAATAGGGTATAAGGTTTCATTGATTAAAGACGATTTCCCACTCCCTGAAACTCCTGTAATGCCAACCATTTTGCCCAATGGGATTTTGATGGAAACATTTTTTAAATTATTGCCAGTACACCCCTTTAGCTCTAAGGTTTTACCATTGCCTTTACGTCGTTTTTTTGGTATTTCTATAGATTTAATATTACGAATATACTGAGCTGTAATGGTATCTGCCTTTTGTAAATGGGCAGGCTTTCCTTGGCTTATAATTTCGCCCCCAAATTTACCAGCCTTCGGACCTATGTCAATGATGTGATCGGCTTGCTCAATCATGTCTTTGTCGTGCTCCACTACAATTACAGAATTACCAACATCACGCAATGCCATAAGCGATTGTATCAGTTTTTGATTATCGCGCTGATGTAAACCAATACTAGGCTCGTCTAAGATATAGAGTACACCGACTAGTTCAGATCCAATTTGAGTGGCTAATCGAATGCGTTGTGCCTCACCACCAGATAGTGACTTTGAGCTTCTGTTTAAGGCCAAATAATCTAATCCTACATCAAGCAAAAATTGTAACCGTGTCCGAATTTCTTTGATTATTTCTTTGGCAATTGTATTTTGCTTAGATGAAAGTTGATTTGGTAGGGCTTTGAACCACAATGCTAATTCATTGATGTCCAGTGCAGCTAGCTCAGCAATATTTTTATTGTTTAACTTAAAATAAAGCACTTCCTTTTTTAAACGTGATCCACCACATGAAGGACATTCTATTTTATCCATATAAGCTTTTGCCCAACGTTTTATGGAGCTCGAATCAGTGGTGTTGTATTGATGCTCAATAAAGTTAACAATACCATCAAAATCAATTGCATAATTTCTTGAAACACCAAGAGATTTACTGTTAACGGAAAACTCTTCTTTACCGCCATAGAGTATGATGTCAATTGCCTTTTTTGGAATGGTTTTTATTTGATCTGATAAACTAAAGTCAAATCGTTTAGCAATTAACTCAAGCTGTTTAAATATCCATGAATCTTTTTGTGGCCCTTGTGGTGCTAGTCCGCCATTTTTAATGGATAGCTTGCGGTTAGGAATAATTTTTTGAACATTAACTTTATATAAATCTCCAATACCATTACATTCCGGACAAGCCCCTTTAGGTGAATTAAAAGAAAAATTATTAGGTTCAGGATTAGGATATGAAATTCCTGATGAAGGACACATCAGATTTCCACTAAAGAAGCGTAAGGTTTTCTCATCATGGTCAAACACCATTAACATTTGATCCCCTTGGTCCATAGCAGTATTAATACTTTCATCAAGACGATTGGTATTCATGGTTTTTTCATCGACTTTCAGCCGATCAATTACTATTTCAATGTCGTGAAGCTTGTACCGATCAAGGCGCATTCCAGGTTTTATATCGACTATAGTGCCATCCACTCTAACTTTGATGAAACCTTGTTTAGCTATATATTCAAAAAGCTCACGGTAGTGTCCTTTTCTAGAGCGCACAACAGGTGCTAAAATAGAAATACGTTTGTCCTTGAATGTGCTGCCAATAAGTGATTTAATTTGTTGATTGCTGTAGCTTACCATTTTTTCATTGGTATTATAGCTATAGGCATCGGCTGCACGTGCAAACAGCAAACGTAAAAAGTCATAAACTTCGGTTATTGTGCCAACGGTCGATCTTGGTGATTTGCTGGTCGTTTTTTGCTCAATAGCTATTACTGGCGATAGGCCATCAATTTTATCAACATCTGGACGTTCTAAAGTTCCTAAAAACTGTCTAGCATAGGCAGAAAACGTTTCTATATACCGCCGTTGACCTTCTGCATAAATTGTATCGAACGCCAATGACGACTTACCACTTCCCGATAGACCAGTAATAACGACAAGTTGATCTCTTGGGATTTTGACGTCAATATCCTTTAAATTATGTGCTCGAGCACCCTGAACTTCGATATATTCCTCAAATGTATTGTTTTTTGTTTTCGCCATGGGGTCATAAAAAATCTGCTAAGCCTTTGCCTTCGCGAATAAGCTTAGGAGGGGTTTGAGTTAAATCAATTACAGTGGATGCAATATTTCCACCAAATCCATTATCAATTATGATGTCGGCACGGTTCTGCCATTTTTCGTAAATTAGTTCAGGATCGGTTGTGTATTCAATAATATCGTCTTCATCATTTATTGAAGTTGACACAATTGGATTGCCAAGTCGCCTGACGAGCTCTAATGCAATTGGATGATCAGGAACCCGAATACCAACTGTTTTACGTTTTTTGAATGGATGCGGAAGGGCTTTGTTGCTGGGTAAAACAAAAGTGTATGGCCCAGGAAAATAACGTTTTAACGTCTTAAACGTACTACTATCTATTTGAGCTGTATAGTCGCTTAAGTGGCTTAAATTATGACAAATAAATGAAAACTGAGCACGTTCAAGTTTGACTCCTTTGATGCGAGCAATACGTTCCATTGCTTTTGTGCTTTTTACATCACAACCCAAAGCGTAAACTGTATCAGTAGGGTATATAACCAACCCACCGGCTTTTAAGCACTTAACAACCTTATCTAAAGTTCTTGGGTGGGGATTTTCTGAGTAAAGTTTTAATAATTCTGCCATAACTACGATACAATTTCTAATTTCGCAAAGCGCAAAAGTAATTTCTTTACTCCTGAATTTGAGAACTTAATCTCTGCTTTTAAATCAGCGCCTTTCCCTTCAATCTTCACTACCTCGCCTGTGCCAAAGCGTTGGTGATTCACGATATTGCCTACGGTAAGCTTACTGTCGAATAAATTTGTATTGGGGCTGGTCTTTGATAGTTTTGTTAAATTTTTAGGGGTAAATCTTGCGGGTTGCTCAGCTTTTTTCTTTGGTTTAGGCTTTGTAAACGAAGGTTTTTTATAGCGAACTTTTGACTGAGGGACATCACCAAATATATCGGCACTAAGCATGGGGTTAAATCGTCGTTCTTCTTTTGGGGTTGTGATTTCTAAATAATCATCGTCAATTTCTTCGATGAAACGACTTGGTTCAGCATCAATAAGTTTACCCCATCTGTAACGGGATAAAGCATAAGTTAAATACACTTGTTTTTCTGCACGAGTTACGGCAACATAAAATAAGCGGCGTTCTTCTTCAAGTTCACTTCTGGTATTCATACTCATAGCACTTGGAAATAAGTCTTCCTCGAGGCCAACAATGTAAACATAAGGAAACTCTAAACCTTTGGCCAGATGAATCGTCATTAGTGCAACTTTTTCTTCGTCCCCTTTTTGCTCATTGTCCAAATCGGTTGCAAGTGCTACATCTTCTAAAAATTCAGCTAAATCAGCTCTTGAGTCTGCAAGTTCGCGCTGGCCTTCTACGAAATCTTTTATTCCGTTTAGAAGTTCTTCAACATTTTCCATTCTTGTGACGCCTTCTGGAGTCCCATCTTTTTTAAATTCTCTAATTAAACCACTTACTCTACAAACATGTTCGGTGAGTTCAAAAGCATTAGCACCTTGATTCATAACTTGAAAACTTTCAATCATGGAACAAAAATTTGACAATTTTGTTTTGATCCCAGAGTTCAAATTAATTTGAGAAGTTTGAATGTGTTTGAGTAGCTCAAATATTGTTGTGTTGGCTGCATTTGCAGCAACAATAAGCCGGTCTACAGTTGTTTGACCAATTCCGCGTCCAGGAAAATTAATGATACGCTTTAAAGCTTCTTCGTCAGCAGGATTGATAATTAACCTTAAATAGGCCAAAACGTCTTTAATTTCTTTTCGCTGATAGAACGACAAACCTCCATAGATTCGATAGGGTAGACCTCTTTTCCTCAAAGCATCTTCAATAGCTCTTGATTGTGCATTTGTTCTGTAGAGAACAGCGAAATCAGCATTCTTCGCTTGGTTATTCATTTGGTTTTCGAAAATAGAGCTGGCCACATATCGCCCTTCGTCACCATCTGTCAAGGAGCGGTTTACTACAATTTTATTCCCTTCACTATTAGCGGTCCAAACTACTTTATCTAATTTGGTTTGATTTTTATCAATAATAGAATTAGCTGCATTGACAATGTTTTTTGTAGATCGATAATTTTGTTCTAATCGATAAATTTTGAC
>ERZ767310.64-NODE-64-length-63037-cov-8.161935_pt1 | contig 63037 bp, 53 predicted proteins | sample MGYA00374954_ERZ767310 | MGnify/ENA primary metagenome ERZ767310 (study PRJEB28948, sample SAMN06267188) | marine metagenome | isolation source: Columbia River Estuary | place: USA:Columbia River Estuary, USA | collected 2013-07-23 ...
CCATCACCTAATTTAGAAGTAGCAGCCATATAGCTACCAGGTTTAAATACACCAAGATCTTCACCAGTAGTATCGTACTTAATCTCTTTTCTAAATCTTCTTAGTGAATATTCACCACCTTCGATTTGTTTTCTTCTTGTAACTTCTCCTTGAGACGCGCCTATTTCTATTTTTAATTCTTCAGCTTTCTCTGGATCAGTTTCAAAATGTAAATCTCTAACTGCATTTTCTAATATTGCAGATTCATATAAAGATGCTGTAGCATCTTCATTTAATTTATTTGTAAAACTTTCGAACGTTAAGTGTAATGATTCCATTTCTAAATTCTTTTTTGTTTTATCCTTCTTAGCCTCTTCTTCATCATCATCTATATCTGCGACTGAAAGAACATCTCCTGAACCTACAGTAGTTGCTGTTGGTAAAACCGGATCTCCAATACCACCAATAGTCATACCAGGGTTTAAAGATACTGCTCCTGCTGAGTTTTCTTCTAATGGTCCAATAAGTTCTGACATATTATTTTGCGTCTATTTGAATGTATTCTGAATCTCTGATTTCAAGATTATTATTACCAACTTGACTATCATATCCACCATAGATAACATCCTTGCTATTTGCTAATGGAGAATTCATCATTCCAGTTTTATCAATCTTCTTGTATAACTTGTTACCGTTAACATCATCCGGGAAACCAACATTAATTACCATCTCGTTGTACTTTGCGTAAGATATGTATAAAGGTCCGGAACCATCTGCTTTATTTAAGCCATTAATTTCGTCAGCTTTCCATTCTTCAACTAAGTTAGCTGTTATGAATAATACCGACTTCATATCTTTTGCCCCTTTTTCAACAGCATCTAAGATAATCTTTTCAGCAGTCTTTTGGAATTTAGCCCATTCTTTATTAACTTCTTTTAAAGTCGCAGCTGAATCTCCTTCATATTTAACTTTTGCGATTTCTTGTTTAAACGCTTGCATTACTTTACCTACAATGCCTTTAGCCGCATAGATTCCTGTCATTCTGTAAGCCTTCTCGTTTAAAAATTGCTTATATGTTTGAAGTGGTTTCATATTGTTATTTTGTTTATATTACCAAGCGTAATCGAATCCTTCGATTTTAGCTATTTTTTCTTTAAGTGATAAAGCGTAATTCTTAATCTCTCTTTTATACCAAGATTCAGATGAACCAAATCTTTTTTCAGATTCTTCTTCTTGTCTAACATAATCACAATATCTAGAATAATCATCTAATATATTTGACATGTGATTAGAAGCATCTCTTAATTTAACCTCTTTTCCTTTTGCACTTTGACCAATTTTGATTTCTTCATATCTAGTCTTTTCACCACTAGCTAAACCTGCTTTAATTTGATCGGTTAACATATCGATTGCATCTGCTACCATTTTATCTAATGGCATTGTTGCAGCCTTAGTAGCTAAAATTTGGTGGTATCTGTCGTTGTTAGCTTTCTTAAAATCTTTATCATTAGTAAATGCTATTGCACCTGATTTAGCTTCAGCTCTTGCTGCTCTTAATTGTGCAGTAGAATACTTTTGTCTAATTAAGTCTAGGTTAATAATAACAACTCTATCAGAAATTTCTGCGATTCTTTTACCATTATTAAGTCCAGTTCCTGACCAGCCTCTGTATTTATGTGATACGCCAACTTGGTCATCTTTACCTTTTTTACCGTCTTTTTTAAATGCTCTATCTCTTGAGTATCTAGACCAGTCATTGGTATAAAATTCTCTATCGCCAGACATTGCTGCTATTAGAGTACCCCCACCTGGTATAGTTTTTAATGAACCATAACCAGCATCATAAGGACAATATGGATTATCTTTTTCGTTATCAGATATAAAGAATAATATGTGCTCTGAGCCGCCATTTTCTTTAAATACTTTACTTGGATTATTACTTACGATCATATCCTCATCACCTACTTTATCTAATGCAACTTTAGCTAATTGGTAAAAACCTCCAGCTAATTGCTTTAAATTTTGCTTAGCGTATTTACCTTCTTTGTTACTCATTAGAACACTAGCTAGTAAGTTGCTGCCTAATGCTTCGTTTAAGAAACCACTTGCTCCAATAAAGTCAGAGAATGATTCATGTAAAAATGTATTTTCCATATCTGTTGTTTGTGTTTTAATATTTTCTAATAGACCGATAGCAATATCATTGACTTCTCTGTCTCCTTTGTCAACATATTTTTTATTAAGGATCATAAAGGTAAATCCATCTGCTGTTACTTGGTAATGCGGCATCATGCCTGTACCAAAATCGTATTTATATTTAGCTGCTTTTAATTCTTTACCAACGTCCATAAATGATTTAGCTTTACCTACTAATTCAGCAAGCTTATCTAAGTGTGTTCCAGCGTCATCCTTTTCGTTAACTACTGATTCATCAATACCTTTGTAAATTAAAGTGTCCCAATGAACATCCTGTACCTCGTCTCTATAATCAGCATATACGTCAACTTCCCAATTACCGCCTTCTTGATCTACTCCCATGAAATAAAGATCTTTACCCTCATTACCGTGGTCATCAATCGTATCATATTCGTCAAATTCTATTTCGTATTTCTTACCTTTATATTTAACAACAGCACTAGGCCAATCAGATTTTGTAACCTTAATCTTTTCTTCAAGTTTTTCAGCTTTAGCCTCTTCAATATATTCTGCTAAATCTGCGTCATCCCATCCATCTTCAGATGCTAATACTTTTGTAAGATCTTCTCTTGAACCTGTTAGCTCAACTTCTGGCCAACCACTCGGTCCACTAGGATCTAGAATTTCCATTGTAACTTTATGTTTCTTTAAAAGTTTTTTAAGTGTCTTTGATTTAGGATCCATTGCATCCATTACTACCGTTGCTTCACATATAGGAAACGCTCTTAATGTAGGTAAGTCCAATTCGCTTAGAATTCTAAGACCCCACTTTGAAAGTTTAATACCATCTTCAGAAACATTAAAATATTTTGAATTAGTATTTCTCCATCTATTAGGACTTGCAGATACTTTTGAAATTATTTTAGAAAACTCTTCTTCAGTAATTACACCATCCTTCACTGCCTTTAGAACTTCATTTCTAACGCTAGCAGTTTTTCCAACAGTAGATGCTGGGTGGTTTTCAGTATATTTTCTTTTAATTGTTATTTTCTTACCTTCTTCTAAGAATTCTTCTAAGTTTTTCATGATTATTTTACTTTAATTTTTGCTTGATGTCCAGTAGTTTCAGTATATTGAAATGCAAATTTAGACTTTGCAAATAAAGTACCCATTGAAAAAGAAACAAAAGTTCCTTCTGGGTTTTTCATTGCTACGCTATATGCGTCTCCAGCTGATGCTTCGTCATCAAAAATTCCTAGAATATTTTTTGAAGTTGCTGATCCCATAGTGTGACCGCTTTGTAATTTAATAGAGTTTCCATTAAAATCGACATTATTGTGAGCAAATAGTAGATATTTAGTGGCACCCTTTTCTGGTAAACTATCACTATGTTCTCCAAACTCAGTTCTACTATTAAAGTAATATGATCCAAATGGTATGGATTCATTTACTTCTCCGTTTTTAACACTTTGGTTAAAAGCTTCAAATGTTTTTAAGTTATTCATATTAATATTCTATTTTGTTTATATATTCTTAATAAATGCGTTGAAGGTTTGAAATTCTGGCTCAGCAGATTCGGCCATTACGCCCATAGAGTTTTCTAGTTTAGTCTTTAACTCTGCGTACATGTTATGTAACGGCTTAGGAGTTAGCTTCTTAAACAGTTTCTCATCACCATCTAACATGGCGTTTCTTACCTCTGTTGCTGAAATGTCCTTACCTGTTCTAGGGATTTCAAATAAACCGAAGTCATCTCTAACTCCTAGATCATCTCTATATTCTTGCTTATCTACTTGGTAACCATAAGTCTTCATTCTATCACTTCCTGTTCCCCATAATACTGGTTCGTATTTTGGTCTCATTGCATTAAACATAGTGTCAATACCACCGGTTGGAATTACAAAAACTTCTTCAATTGGATATTTAGATTTTAAAGAGTTAATCATTGCAACTTGAGTGTCCTCATCATAAGGTCTTTTAAATGCATCCTCTTTTTTCTTGTTCTTAGCTTTTACTAATAAGATTACTACCGGGTGTCCATTTTGCTTATGAATAGTTTCGACTACTTTAGCATGGCCTAGTGTAAATGGTTGGAATCTACCAACAAACATATTAACTAATTTCTTACCATGTTCTGGGTAATCTACTTTTAATGCTTCAGTAATTGGACTTACTTGAGTACTAATCTTCTTATTAAGTAAATATTGATTAAAACTTTGTACATCGTTCTCACTAGTTTCAGCCATTATTAATGAATCAATCTTTTCAATAATAGAATTAATATTATTCATTAGATCTGCATTAATAAGGTCTGTCTCTTTATTTCTTTTCTTTCTAAAACTACCTAATGTTATTTTAAATAATTCAGAAAGTATTTTATCTTGTACTAGAGTTAGTGTTTTTTCGTTCTGTAAAAACTTGTGGTTTAATTCGAACATAGGTGATTCTGAAAAATCTGCAGAATCAAACTTAGCACCAATGTATTTAGTAGCATTTTTTTCAATATAGTTATTGAAAACTTCAGACATTAATTCTAAATATCTTTTATCGGTATCTTCTTCTGACAAGCTAATGTCCTCAAAATTAAATTGAGTCAAATGTTCTACTATATCTAATATAGTAATTTGATACATGTCAGATGGCTTTCTATCTTCACTTGGTTTTTTATTAAACTTCTCTAGTTTAAACGATTGTAAAGATTTGCCGTCATGAAAATTAACTATAAATCCTGCAACATCTTTTGAAAGATTATTCATTAAAGCAGACTGCTTCATATTCTCATTAAATATACTGAATACAGCTCTTGTAAACGAAGGCTTATCTTTATCTTCGAATGTCTGTTCAAATTCGTTAACTGACATTGCTAACATTCTTTTAAGACTGTCCTTTTGACCTGAATGTAATTGACCTTCAAATATTATTGGAGGCTGTGCAACTTCTAATAAGTCTGCCCACTTGTTAAGTACTTTACTATCTCTAATTACCTTTCTAACTTTGTTAGGATTAGAAGGTTGCATTACTTGTATATGCGTTAGGATTAAATTAGACTTAGGTAATACATCATATTCTATATCCACTGTCTTACTATCACCAACATACTCAAATCCAAATTTCCAATCAAATGGCATATCGTCGACTGAGCTTTTTGATACAGATTTAAAGTGTCTAATTGCATTTTCATAATATCTAACAATAGTACGGTCTATTACATTCATCGGATCTTTAGATCCAGATTTATAGTATAAAAAACCTGTGCCATTTCTTTTAACATGAAATGATGAGCCATTAATTTTTTCAGTTACAATACATTTATTATTTAATAATGTATCAATGTCTGAAATATTAGCCCCTTCAAAATATGTTTTTAAATTATGTAGTGCCATTAGTTTCCGTATTTTATGATTCCCATTAGCTGGTTAATCGCAGCAAAGGTACCTGTTAGTTTAAAGGTTTTTCCTTTAAATTTAAAAACTACTCCTTCAGTTGGGATGATCGACTCAATACCACCAATTCCCTCTAGTCTTTTTAGTTCTCTTTCAACCTTCGCAATTTGAGTAAGGTCTCCATTCTTTTTAATCTTGTCAGCTTCAGTTCTAATCTGATTATGTAATCTTGCTTTTTCAGCATCTGGATTAGCAGCAACAAAATTAGAAGCGTTCTTTAAAACATCTGCACCTAACTCTAAAAATAGATTCTCAAAGGGTAAAATGTTTTCTTTATACTTCTTATTTCTTTGACCATCAAAATCTTTAACAGCCTTATTTTGTTCCGGTGTTAATTCCTTCTTTAATGCAGTTAACTTAAGAGTCTTCTTATCTAAGTAAGCCCATCTTAAAAGTAAACCCTCTTTATGTGCAGGGTCTAGGTCTGCAAAGTTCTCTTCGATTTGGCCTCTCCACCACATCTCGTGATACATTTTAACCTCATCTTGATCTGATAGACTATAAGTATCTCTCAGTTTATTTATCGCCTTTTCGTAATAGCCGACTCTATCATCAAAGTTAATGTCTTTTCCTAACTTTAAAATTTGAGGGGGAATTATTGTAAACGTCTTTTGAACATCTGACTTTAATTCTTTAAGAGCTTTAACTAGTTCTGTAGCAATATTTTGTTTTCCAGTTTGATTACCTTCACCATCAGTCTCTATAATACCATGAAATTGTATAACATCTCTGTCATAATAGATAACATTAGGATTTTTAGAGTAGATTAGTTCCATATTAACGAAATTTAATCCGTTTGCGAACATTGATTGATCCTTAAGGCCTGGGAGCGCTTCTGCTAGATCTTTAGCAGCAAAGATATATGTTTCTTCAACCAGCTTTGACGCGTGGCCAGTAAACATCTTAATGATACCATTTAGGTCTAGTGGATTTATCATTTGCCCTTTATTTCTGGCAAACATTGCTTGACCATCTTTTACAGTTGCAAATAGATTTTGACCATCTGTCTTTTCAGTTGGAGTTTCTTCAAAATCTAACCCACCTTGTAGTGATGATTTAACAATAGTCTTGAAATCTGCAAAAGTTAATGAGTGGTCATCGAAAGGGTGCATCATGTGTCCTGCTGCTCCACCTTCAAATACGAAATCCTCCAAGTTGTTTACCTGGAGTTTCTCGTTTAAAAATTCTGTAAAATTAGTGTATATCCTCATAAGAAGTTTTTGTCTTAATTATTTGATTTAGTTAGACTCTTCTTCTGTAATTTCTATCTCTGCAGATTCATTTTCTTTAATTACTGGAAAGTTCTTACCGTTAAATTCAAATTCTTCAGCATCTTCTTCGATCGCCTTAGCTCTTGCAGCTAAAAATGCATTACCTTCAGTAACTGCAGATTCATTAGCCCATATTAAATTAAATTCGGCTGTAATATCTTCTGCTATTTTAGAGTGACCAAATCCGTCTAAGAATAAAGCCATACCTTCAACAATACCAATACCTGACCATCCTGCAGCGTTAGCTAATCCAGAATAATGTTCGTCTAGTAAATTCATAATTGATTTTTTACTTACAGGAATTTGTTGTCCTCCTAGTTTATCAATCTCTACTGTAATAGTTGTAATCTTACCACCTATTTTCTTACTTACAGGATCTCTGTATCTATGGAAGTTAGCATCTGTTAATGATTCTGCTAATAAGTATTTACAAACACCTAATAAAAGCGGTCCGTCCATTAATGCGATATGGTTCGTGAAGAATGATTCTAACCATTTAGCAACTTTCTTAGCATCTCTTAAATTACCTTTAGATACTACAAACTTTTCGTTGATTATCATATTGTTTAGTGATTCAAATGCTGGAACTAAATCGTAACTGTCATAAACATCAACCATGTACCATTTAGAATCTCTTTCAGAATATAAGTAGATAAATTCAGCTCCACCGTTATTAGCGGCATCTTTTACGAACTTCTCAGTATCTTTCATATTCCCATCAGTAGTGGTCTTGTCGCCATAAAAGTTAATATCATCTACTTTTACTTCTAGACCTGAACCACCTCCCTTCTTCAGTAGTAAGTCTACTGCCTTTCCATCTGCGTAACCTTTTTTAATTTTAGGTAACATATTGTCTGGGTAACCATCATAGTGCATATACACTGCTGTGATTTTTCCATTCTTTTTGATTTTTCCGATTTGGGATCTTGTGCCTTCTTCAATGATTGCCATTGATTCAGAAATTTCAGAAGCTCCTAGCTTTTCGTAAAATTTAGTTTTATCTTCTTCTTTAAGTTCTTTAATAGAAGTTACTCCGAACTCGCTTAATAAAGATTTAAATTGATTTGCAGCAGTATCTCGTGCGGCTGATTGCTCCTCTTCTAGTTTTGCTACTTTTACAGCTAAATTAGACTTAGCAAAGTCTTGAAAGGATTGTAGTTTATGTGAACTCATTGTTATTAAGTTTATTTTATACTTTCTTGTACTATAGTATTATATATCTCCATCAAATTGGACATTTTTTACCTCAAAGGGAAACTTTTGTTCCTTATAGATCTTTTGGCGAGCTTTCGAGTGTCTGATAAGATAATTATCCCAACCTGGGGAGGATAAATCATCTACAAAATCAATAATGTTTACTTCTGATTTAGTATGGTGTTTTCTTAAACCCCTACCAATTGATTGTCTAATAATTACTTCCGATTTAAACGATTCTGTAAAGAATATGTTGTGGATTTTATTAATCGATATACCGGTTGAGAAGGTACCGTAAGAGGCAACAATAACCACTTGAGCGCCTGCTTCCATCTTTTTCTTGTATTCTTCTCTAATGTCTTTGTCGGTGTTTCCATCCACATAGTATACTGGTTTATCACTATCTTGGCGCAGCTTTTCATATATTCTTTTACCATGTTCAATCCTGTGGAAAAGAACAAGACTATTGCCCCGTACTCTGGAAATAATGTTTGTAATGAAAGCAAGACGCCCTGTTGAATTAATAACATAATTGCTTTCAAATTTGTATACATCTTTACTCTCATATCTGTTTTGGGACATCTCATAAAAAGCATTCTTGGTACTTTGCGGAGCATAATCCATTTTTATTACCTTTACATTACAGCCAGCAATGTGCCCTTCATCTTGAAGAAATGCAGCACCTATCTCTGTAATTACAGGTCCAGTGTGTGCCATTAGGGTTAATCGATCTAAGGTCTTTGGTTTTGGAATTGTACCAGACAATCCAAATCTATAGTTAGCAGCTGTACATTTTTGTAAGATTGTTTTAATTGAAGTAGATTTAGCCTTATGTGTTTCATCAATAATGACTGCATCAAATTGTTCAAAATACTCTTTGTCCTTTTTAACTAGTGATTGGTAAGTACCTATTACAACATTTCTACCAGCTCTAATCTTTTGACCAGAATAGATTTGTTGTATTTTAATATTGGTTTTATTTCTCCAGTTATACTCTATAAAGTCCTCAGAGGCTTGTACAACTAACGAAACGTTTGGTACAATGAATAGTATTCTACCTGCTTTAGCCTTGTCTAACATATATGCAACTGCCATATACGAGATAAGGGTTTTACCTGCTGATGTAGCTAACTCACTTAAACATCTTCTAAACTTTAAGATATTATATGCTGCTTCTATTTGATAATCATGCGGGGTCTTTTCATAACCGTCAAAATAATCAAGAGCCCATTCTGTGAATTCGTCTTGTTTTACACTAGCATCGAATAGTGAAGTAACACCATTCATTTTTAATTCATATTTATATGTTTTGGCCATGTCCATCACCTCTTTCCAAAGTCCGGAGGGAATCCACTTATCATCTTTCATATAAGAGATATAGCCGTCCCATAGACCTTTCTTCACCAGAGGGTGAAATCGCCAGTTATCAATTCTACGATTGAATGTAATGTTAAGCTGTTCTAGTTCTAGTTCAGTTGCATCATCAATTCGCAGAAACTGTTTATTTTCAGTTAAACTTAGTTCCATTTATTATAGTCCGTTCAGAGACAATCGATTTCTAATTGCAAAGCCCATGTTATCTAGGGTCTTAACTGAACTTGCAAAGAATTCTAATTGGTTTTCAAGATGAGATAATATCATATTGTCATCTGCTAGGTCGCCTTCCAAAAACTTTTCTTTTTGCTTTTCACCTAACTTATAGTCATACTCATAGTATCTAATATAGGCTTCCCTATATCTTAAACTTATTCCTGTCTTCTGTTCTTTTATTTTTACGTTTAGGTATGCAATCTGATCTACACAAGTCTGTCTTGATGATAGCGTTTCTGCTATTACCTGTTCCATACCATCTACTTTTTTAAGTCCTCTTGCGAGTCCTCTTATTGTATCAGACCATTGTGTTCTTTGTGCAGATAACTTTTGATCTAATGCTTGAATCTTTTCTTTACTCATATTAGTTATATTAGAACAGAGACTTTTTGTTTGGATTTGGCTTAATAAATTTAGCAGCTTTTTGTGCTTTTTTAAATTTAGGCTTCTCCACAACAAAGTTATTACTCTGTACATTAAACTCTTCTACCTCGAAATCAATAATTAACTTATTGCCTTTGAATCTCTCTGAATCCTTCAGAAAGTCTTCTAGATTATCTTCTACCATATCAGTTATACATACCATAGATCTAATTCGCTTGCTGTAAAATAGTTTTCAATTTCTTTCCATGCTTTGGATTTTTGCTCGAAACATACTCTAACCAAATCGTTGAGATCTTTTATATTATATGTATCTAGCTTAAAATCTGTTAGAAATTTAGACCACATAAACACTGGTCTTCCTTTCTTTAATTTCTCTGCCATCTTCTTTTTACCTGTTGCATCGTTATCAAACATATAACGTACAGTTGCCATCTCATCAAATTCATCAGTAGTCCTACCGGCAGTAGCTAGGGCTAAAGAATTATGCATAAACTTTGCATCGATCGGTCCCTCAAATAGAGTGACTGGCTGTTGGAAATTAACCTGCATAATCCCAAATAGTGTTGAGGCCTTTGCAAGTTTTGTTAGTTCATCAGGTGGTAGCTCAAGCGGCTTTCCCCATTCTTCATAGAGCTTGGGTAGATCATAGGTTAAATACCTAGACCCATAGCCTTTCATTCTTCTGGATTGTGCGCCGATAATTTTACCTTCCATTCCCATGTTTAAGATCCATAATCTATTACCTTTTTGGGAGAAAAGAAATTCGTTCGCTTTATTGTGTAATAGTCTCTCTTTTAATTGAAACCATATCCAATCACCTGGTGTTATTTCTTTAGCGCCGAATATCTGTTTAAATTCAGATACAGTTAATGCCAAATCTTGGACGCTAGCAAGAGATGCGTTCTTTAATACTTGTTCTTGGCTAACCTGGGACTTATTTGCTTTTATATAGTCTATAATAGTAAATGAGTCTCCTGAATTAGGCATTTTAATCTGATGGTCTTTTAATAGTCCATATAGATTTGTGTGTTCTGAACAATTGTAACAATGATACTGAAGAGTGTCCCAATACATGTTACCACGTTTTTTGGTATCATCTTCATGGGAGTCACCACAATAAGGACACGCCAGGGTTATTCGCCCTGGCATGTCTTTAAGTAGTTGCTTGTTAGGAGTAGAATGTGCTTCAACACATACTTGTTTCAGTGCCTTCTTTATTCTGCTCTTAAGCTCCTCAGTTAATTGTATGTTATTAGAGGTTGAGGTCATTCAAGAAAGAATCTAAATCATCGTCAGTATTCGCTTTTGCTGGCTCCGTTGCTGTTGCAGCTGCTGCCACTGGGGCTGCTGCTACTGGTTGAGCTACTGGTTTTGTTGCCGCTTTCGATGCAGGTGTTGATGTAACCTCTGAAATCGATTCGCCTGGATTTAGATACATTCTAAGAACGTTGTTTACAAAAGAACGAGTATCTTCGTCCCATGCTTTATAGTCATAGCCTGCAAGTGAAGGAGCTGCTTCCAATTCCTCTTTAATACTTGTCATCGTTTCTTTGCTTCTTTCTGCTGGAGCATCGCCCATTAAGATTGCAGATTTGCTTGAAGAGAATTTAGACTTGTCGTAGTTGTTATATTCACCTTGTCTTGTAATAACAAGCTCAAAGTTCTTACCTTCGAATAAATCGAATACTTGTGTTGGCTCACCAAAGTCTGGCTTCAACTCAGAATCGATTTTCTCTTTAATCTTATATCCAAATTTGAATACTTTGTAAGTTCCTTCCATTTCTGGATTTTGTGGATCCTTAACGATCTTGATTAAAGAATAGTACTGTTGACGTCTCTTTAATTTCTCTGATGACTTACGGTCTACTGCAGAATCTGATTTTCTTAATTTCCAGAATACATCTGCAATTGGACAGTGTTCACCAATTGTTTGAGGAGAGTCTACTAATTTACCATCTCCATTAGAGTTAGTTAACCAGTGTACATACTTTTGGATCAGAGATTTTCTTGGGTTCTCTGGGTTTGGTACAAAACGAATTAATGCTTTGTAAGTGCCGTCTTTACCGTCGTCGGCTGTAGGTTTGTAAATCTCGTTTACGGTTGTTCTTTCAGGCTGGTGTGTTTCCACATCTTCCACGCCTAAGTTAAAAATGTCAAATGAATCGCTCATAATTTTCTTTTAGTTGTTTAAAATTGTTTAATAATGAAATACTTTAATTGTCTTTCAGTTCCTTATAGTTGTACAATAATCAATAGTTTCAAACTATCCCTAATTATTTGTTCGGTGCACCAAGGCCAATCAACTCGTGATTGTGTTTGGTTTCAATTTTGCCAAGTCCCTTAGTTATATAGGGGTGACAGTACGAACAAACTAGTGTGGTCTCGCCAGTTAGGATTGTATGCCCATCTGATAAACCATCGCTACATGCAGTATATTGAATTTCTAATACCTCGTCTTCAGACATATTAGTTATTTTAAATACTTCACACAGCATCGTTTGTACTTTTAGCACCAAATTCTAAAATAGCTCCAGAGGATTCCTTCCATCTATTATCCTTTAACTTAATCAGTCCTGACTTGTTGAGTAACGCCTCACGGTCTTGTGCCGTAATCTGGTTGAACTCTACCATTTTTTGTAGGATTCCTTGTAGACGAAGGTAGTCTGCTGTAATTAACATAGTATCAATGCTTTGTTTATTATACTTATTATATATCTGAATTTCATTTTGTTTCTAGATTATATGTTAATAACTTTGTTTCAAAATAGTTGCCGAAATATTTTTTTATGTCAATTAAAATTCGTATATTAGTACTGTAATTAAAAACTAATAAACATGAATAATCCACACTACGAACACCAATTAAAATTAGACGCTATGAAAAAACACGTTAAATTATCATCAAGAAATAAAGACCTTCTTTTAATGGGGGCTAAGGCTACTGGAAGCTTTCTAGAAGGTTATTATTATATAGAGGAAAGTTTATACATCGATGAGGCTAACTCGCTCCATTCGTTCTGTACATGGATTGATGACATCATCGGTGGCGCAGGTCCAGTTAATATTGATATGTTATGGCTAGGGTTTAAATACCCTGAAGTAGACAGATACTCTAGAGCCTGTGTAGATATTAAGAAACAAATGGACGAAATTAAAGCATACTGTTAAGATGAAGAAAGAAGCTTTTAAATGCTGTATTTGTGATAAGCTTATTATGAATAGTTATGGTAATAATCCATGGCCAGTAAAAGATACCGGAAAGTGCTGTGATACATGTAATTCTGATAAGGTAATCCCTAGCAGAATTGCTTGGTATACTAGTGGTTAGAAAAATAGTTTGAGATTTGTTGAACCTTTTTGAAACCTTTTCTGGGTAGTCGCATATAAGTTATGTCTTTAACGCCAAAGGAAGATAAGTACCATTCCAGGGCTGGAGGCAGAGACTAGGCTGAAGGCAGAGATTAGGACAGTTTTGGAGTCCCGCGGTTGAAGCAGAGACTTGGTTAGTCTGGCAAATTTTCCCCAAGTTGCTGAAGCAAATAATGATTAAGGAACCAAGCGTCGACTAGATCATCAAATGGTTTTGGAACCTTCTTAACCTCATCACCTATTTCATTTACACAATAATTAAATAAAGAAGTCTTAGCTAACTCTGGACTCTCTACTATATTATTTAAAAAGGCTACCCAAAGTGCTAACTTGTTCATGTTACCTTTACCTGCATGTTTCTTAATAGTTGTGGGTGCAACGGTCAGTAAATTTTTGACCTCGAGTTGGCATATCATTTGTTCTTTTAGGATTGCGGCTCCTGCTGCCATGTCAATCATATTATTAGTTCCCATCTTAGAACCATACGACGTACCCTCAAATGCTATGTGATAATCTTGTTTGCTATTTGTTATGCTTATGATTAGATTAATAATATCATCCGCTGTTTTGATGTACCTCTTAATCTTTGCAAATTCGTTTTTAGAGTAATCCCCAACTGTTAAATTCCAATCGGGTTGGTGTACAAGAGTAACGTCTTTAAATAGACTTATTTCTTCTTGTCTCTTTTGTTCGGCTTTTGTTCCTGAACCAGCTTTAATATAGGAGATAAAGTGGTATTCATTCGTATCAGACTGCCAGACACAGATACCAGGGGAATTAAGCGAGAAGTCAACTGTAACTAGATTCAATTTAGAAACGTTTACCCATCGCAGCACCTAAAGCAGCACCGACTAATCTGGAGGTTAATAAATCGTAGAAGATACCTTTCTGAATACCAAGAACTCTGGCAATCATTTTACCAACACCTTTACCTAATGCAAAACCGGTTAAACCACCGACGATAGAACCTAAAAGTCCTTCTTCTACTAGATCTTCTTCTAATCTATCTATATCAAAATCACCAGTTTCTTCATTGCGGTATTGTTTTACAAATTGTTCTAAAGCATGGTCTACCTTTTCTTCTAGTTCAGGAGTCCATTCTGACTGTAAGCCTTCTTGTAAAAGTTGCATGTCAGTATCTGTTAGTTGGGTTTCAACTAGGTATTCGTTAAATGTTTTAGTATCTCTCATGATTTATATATCAGTCTATTTCTAATCTTAAATCTAGCTTATTGTAAAAGAACGTACATTCAAACGTATTGAAGTCTGCAACATTCTCTGCCATATTTAAGTTTAACTCATTTATAGAGTTCATTATTATTTTATTAAATTCCATATATGCTACTGAACTTCCTTCTGCATCTAAGATTCTTAGGGTCATTGGTTCTATATAAGGCTCTTTAGTAGATCTAGCATAGTAGTATAAAAGAGTATCTTGCATAATCCAATAATTAATAAAGCCATCTAATAACTGCATAGTTACCGTGAACTCTCTAGTAATTGTATTTTGAACTGGTACTGCTCCTCTATGGTACCTTGTAGTTCCATCATTATCAGCTTGGGTAATTGGATCAAATGCTAGGCCTGGAATATTAAGTCCTTGAATAGAGTAGTTAATTAAATCAACGGGTTCTGCTAACAGATTACCTGGAGTTTTATTTAAGTACGCTTTATACTTGTCTGCAACTTCTTGTGGGATAAACTTTCTAGGAAACCTAAAGTCGTATGCATTATTTCTGCTATTTAATATCATTAGTTACTTGTGAATTTACCTTTAGTCACCATAGTCTCATCAGTGCCATTATCAATACTAATATAAAATGTATTAGATTGCATACCTCTGATAGAGTTTGCATTCTGCTGATTAATTTTAAATAAGACTTCTCCTTGTGACATGTCTATATCTTTATTGTATACATGGTTAAATTTCAACTTAGTCTTACCATCGCTAAATGATAAGATAACTAGTTCTGCATTCTCAAAGGATATTAATTCAAAATCATCACCCTTCTTTTTGCTAATTACAAATTTAATATATGTTGCAAATGGAGGGATAGTAATATTTAAATCACCTTCGTTTACAAATTCACTAGTATCTAGTTCTTCAACCTCTTTAATCATATCGTTATTACCAGCACCTACAAGTTCTACTTTAGCAGCTGAAGCAACAACATTATATCGCTCAACAAAGGCAGGAACATATTTAATAGTTCTAGGTAAATTATCTGTAATAAATCCAGAGATAACTTTATTAGAAGTTAAACTAGGTAATACATTATACACTTCAGTTAGAATATTTGGACTATCAATTTTAAGTGCTTGTAATTTTTTACCGTATTTTGCAGCCTGGTTGACTGTCAATGAAGCTTTTTTTGTAATTTGAGTATTATCTGTTTGATTGTAAATTCTCATAGTTACATCAATTGAAAAACTTACAGCAACTCCTGCATTTTGAATAACAGGTCTAAAAGTAACTGGTGTGCTAAAATCTTCATATTGTGTAAATGTGTTTTGAGTAGTCTTAATAAATGAAGTACCTACTTGTTCAAATACATCTACATCGAATATTACAACAATATCATCAGACGAAGTTTGAATTCTACTTAAGAGGTGTCCTTCAAACCCTGCAATAGAATTATCTTTTTCACCGTAGATTTTAAAGTAATCGCCATCATCTGCATCTTCTACATTAACTGTAAAGTCTACAAACTCATCTTCTCTAGCAATACTAAACTTATTCTCTTCTCCAGTATAAACATAATCGTATCCACCTTTAGTTTCTAATCTATCTAAAAGTTTAAATGAAATTCCATAATTTGAGAATGGGTTTAAATCACTAGAACCTACACTACCATCTCCATAAAATCTATCTTCAAACTCTTGATTTTGACCAACTAAACTTGGGATCTTAATATTAATATATTTAGACCATAGAGTTTCTCCTAAAATAAAAGGCTTAGGATTAGATAGCTCAAAGTTACTTTGATTTAAATAAACTATTTGTGTTAAAAAGTTTTTAATCCTAGTATTTCTTTCAACGTCTACTTCAAACAAGAAGCCTTCATATCCTCTAGCAGCAAAACTAAAACCAGATCTTAAGTGTAGTCTTACTGTATCATATAAGATGAAGTTAATATTAGCAGTTGCATCTGTTTGGTAGTCTAGTAAAGAATCTTCTCTACCGCCAGTCCAATCTAATGAATTGTTAATAAAATTTTGTTGTTCGTAATTACCAGTTGAATCGTAGCCTAATAGAGCATATTTTGTTCTATCATTTCCGGGTACATTTACACCATGGTATCTACCGATTATTTGATTAATATCATTTCCTGTTTCTTCATCAGGCGTTGCGAATAGAGGATTAGCTCTAGTATCTACAATTGCTTTACCGCCAATTAAACCTTCATAAGAATAACTCACCTTACCATTTATCACCGGGGTATATTCAGCTATATTAGTTATTGCAGAGTAAGAATAAACACCTAAGTTACCACTAATTTGAAATAATTCAGGTTGTGGTAATGCATTTAAATCGAATTTATACGTCTTACCATTCTGCATTAATAAAGTTCTAGCAGCAAAGTTTTCAACTGCAAGATAGCCAGACATAACAGTGACATCAAAGTTGACTACAGCGCTACCTAATTCTGAAATTAAGTGCCTAGTATCAAATGGACTATCTTTTATAGTGTCCAAAAATTTAACCTCACTACCATTGTCATCAACCTCGATGCGATACTTCTCTTGATCGCCTTGGTCGTGGTATATAAACTCAAGTAATATATCTTGGTCTATTCTAAAATATCTTGAAGATTCAGCCATGTTTTAAAATTGTAAAAATTTAGGTGACCAGTAAAGTCCTACGCCAATTGAAGGCCCAGTACTAATTACTTGGTTATTATTTAAGTTAATACCATATCCAACTCCAAAACCAACTAACCATCTAGATTTCTTTTGATCTTTTCTATTTAATCTGCTATTAACCAGGTTTATATTTTCAATATCTTTAATCTCTAATCCAGGATAACTAGTTGATAGCTTTAATCTATCAGCTCCGTTTACATTTTCAATTGCTGCCATTAGGCTTAGAGTTTGTGTCAATTCAAACTTAGTTTCTAATACTTTAAATTTTTCAAATTCATATCTAAAGGTAGAAAACCCTGTTAGTTTTCTAGAGTTACCATCACCGAAATCTTCTGATGATGCAAACGTAACTTTAGTAGTTGTCGTGTCAATAGTCTCAGTTGTAGTAGTTACATCTAAACTATCTGTAATTTCTAAGTTAGCTGAAATTAATGAGTTAACTTCTTTTAAGTCATCATTAAGCGCTAGCGCCTTCTTATACTTGTTAGTCAACTTAGCTTGGCTAGATTCTAGATTTGATAAATCAAATTCATAGGATCTAATCTGAGCAAGCTGATCTCCATTATCGTTTCTTAGTATTGTAACTGAGTCTTGAGCAGCCTTAAAGTTATTAAGTTGTCTACCAGCATCTTCTTGTGCTAATTTAACATCTTGTTTTAAGTTCTCAATACTATTACATTGTCTAAGAAAAAACAAACACAAAAGAGCTCCAGCGATAAATGTCACTAGAGTTCTATTTGAAAGTATGTCTTTTATTTTTGTTACCATATTAATTTATTTGTTGCATATTATCTTTGTCCTTATGGTGCTCCCTGGTAGCTGCCTCCTGGTGCACATCCAGTACCTGTACCTGCTGTTACAAATCCATTACCTAAACCGTTGTTTATGGCCGCGTTCAGTACAGCCTGTGGCTGATCAGAACAGAATACGTTACCACTAGTCTGGTACGATGCACCTGTAACATTGATACTAATATATGAACCGCCACATCCGTAGTTACCTTGTAATGATACAGGGTACATGTAATTAGTGTTACCTAGATAGTAAACACCACAGCCAGAACCTGTACCTGAGCCCGTTGTCGTTGTCGTCGTAGTTACACCACTACATGGCTGCGACGTGATTGGAGCTGAATGGTTCGCGGTACCGTCTCCATGGAGGAATCCAGGTTCAGTACTACTTACTATTTTAAACCAGACGCCGGCTGAGCCTGCATAATCAGGGTCTGCGGAAATTGCATTCCAAACTGTAGTAAACGTTGCCTTGCCTACGCTCGGTGCAGGGTATACTGCGGTTTTAGTATTACTAGTCAGTTGACACGTACTATATTGATTGTAATTACCATTAATAAATGTCACCGTATATGTTGCAGGATACGAAGTGTCTAATACATCCACGCTAGTCTGTAAAGACCCTGTTGCGTTATTAGCTTCATCGTATGATAGTAAGCTAAATACAAGGGTTTCAGTACCTTCTAGTGAATTATCATTCTTTAATGTTATTGTATGACTACCTGTGTTACCATTCATAGTTACCCAATTACCCCAAGAAGAATTACTTGGTGAATCACCAGAACCTGCGCCCGAAGACCAGCCTGATGTTACATCCGATTGAGTTACTTGTCCAAGGTTCATATTCACCCATACACGTGTTCCGTTAGGTATGTTATCACTAGTTACACTTACTGTAACTTGTTGTCCTTCATTTACAGTTCCACTAGGGTTTGCTGATATAGCAGTATAAACAGGCGCTGAGCTTACTGCTCCACCGGTTATTGTTACCGCAACAGCATTGTTTGAAGTATTTGTAGTATGAGTTACATTAATTTTAATAGAACCGTTAGATGTAATAGAATCTACTGATGCACTACCCTGTGACACAGAAACATTTACCTGGCTAGTACTTGTAAACTGATAACCTGATGTCGGCTTCATGTAAAAAGTTCTAGATACGTTAGTACCCGCAGTTGCTATTCTAGTATCAGTATTATCTACTGCTGAGCCTGGGCTATCAGTAACATGCACCGTTGCACTACTTACCGACTCACTAGCAGTCCAAGTAGTAGTATATGTTGGTGTTGCCGTCGTCGTTGACGTTGTTGTTGCAGGCGTTGTTACAGGATTTGTTAAAGTAAATGTGTGAGTGTCCTGACATCCATGTGACATATCTTCTATAGTTGCAGTATATGTTCCAGCACTTAACGCAGTTGGATTCGCAGGTACGCCTTCATTCGTAAATATTGTAAGCTGATAGTTAGCTGATCCACCAGTTGCAGACATAGAGAATGTACCATTACTACCACCATACGTGGTTGGATTTGTCTCAGTCATGTTAGTTTTCGTAAAGTTTGCACAATAAGTACAACTTCCATCATCACTTGTAGCATTCGGATCATAATTATCCGCTTGTGAATCTGTACAACCTGCCCCGTAAGATGGGTTTGCTGATTGTGTAATTGAAATCACATCAGTTACGCTATTATCTTCCGGGTGTTTAATCGTGATAGTTCCAGTTCTAAGACCTGCCGCATTAGTCGCTACCGTAAATGTAAGCTCTGTATCAAGTGTATCATCATCAAATGTTGACGTAACAGTTACCCATGAAGGTACTATAACATCACTAGTATTAATAATTGTCAAGCCAGGTATTGGTCCTGTTTGATAAGCCACCGTTCCGGAACCTCCTGTATATGAAACTGGCGTATTAGGCCAACTTGCAAAAGTAATAGTTCTATTAGCTAATGTCGTTGTTGCATAAACACATGAACCATCATCTTCATCTGCACCTGCATAATAATTTAATGCTGTAGGATCAGTACAACCATAAATAGTAGCTATACATGAACCATCATCTACAGTGGCATTTGGATCGTAATTTTGTGCTGTTGGGTCCGTACATCCCTGAACTCCTCCATTCCATAAAGCACCTTCGTCATCAACTTCTAAATTTCCACCTGGGATTATCTCAACAGTGTTACCTGCACTGTACCCATATTGATTTACTATTAGATCATCGCTAGGTGTAATGTCAATAGTTACTGGATCTCCGCCGCCTTGTCCACAAGGAGACATACAGAAAGTTTTCCATTGAACATTGCCATTTGAATCTTTAACAGCACCCCAAAATGTATCTCCAAAGTATCTAAGTTCTCCACCCTTTAAATATTGTTCAACGACGCTGGTAGCAGGTAATCTAAATATGTTATCAGCACTATCACTGAAACTAACAGAAGAGTTAAAAGTAAACTTATCTAAATTTACAAAATATTCAACTGCTTCACTAGAGACAACTCCTAGTCCTTTGCTTAATTCAAACCTAGTCCAATCAGTATCACCATCTGTTTGTTCAGATGAACTAAATACAATATGAATATCATTAGTTGAATTACCTCTTTTACCATGCCAATACGTCAAGTATTCAGGTGAATTAATCATTCCGGAAGTTGCCCATTTACCAAGGGTTAAAGTAGACTTTAAATTTATACGACCATCAAGTCCATTGACTTCATCAAATTCATCATCTCCTAAGAATATCACCGGAGGATAATTATCGTTAGATATTTTAGGTTTAAGTATTACATATTCATTAACGTTACCACCGTTAGCATTAATAGGAATTACCTTCCATCTAGATGTAGTTGCTCCAGTTTCACCTTGAGGTCCTATGTCACCTTTTTGTCCCTTTTGTCCAGTCTGTCCAACTGATCCTTGTACGCCTTCGGCGCCTTTTTGTCCAGTTGGTCCACCACCATTTGCTAGAATTTGATCAAAGTTATAGTTGACCTTTTCCCACTTAATCTGGTTAGAGTCACTAGGGTGTAGTATTTCTTGAATATTGATGGCCATGCCTTACGACGTTATTTTTACCATAGGTCTAATTCTATAAGAATAACCTAATCTTTTATTATATATCAACCTAAAATTAAGGGGCTTTTGTTCATGCGATGAAAAAGCAAAGTTTTGATCTGAATTATAGTTATTATCATCCAGATTACTAATAGCATCTACAATCTCTAACGTAGAATCACCACCTTTAAATCTTTGAGTATAAAGTTTAATCTGATCTATATTAAACACATTTATTAAATTTTTTCTAATATAAAGCTGTGCATCATCAGTTAATGTTGTCTTATCTGCTGCTGAGTTTACAGCTAATACATATTTTTTAATAGTATTTAAAACACCATCACCGCTTAATTTTTTATTAATTGTAAAGTCTATATAAAAGTCCATTACAACTCTTTTTTTATCTTCAAATAACACAACATCAGTCTTATTTGTAGAATTAGCTAAAATATCATCTAGCTCTTCTTCTGTTTTAACTCTGTCAACTTCAAAGTCTAACATAGTGTAACTATCTTTTATCTTCATAATAGTAGAAGCTAAATATGATCTTTCCTCTTTAGTTTCAAACGTACCAGGTACGCTCTCGTTAATACCACCTGATAAAGATCTAGTATAATAGTTTTTATCCCAAGACGATTTAAATACGTTTACATCTTTCTTATCAATAGCGATTTCTCCTATTAACGGGTATAATGGCGGCTTGTCAGAAGATACTGATAGCTTAATAACACCACTAGATTTAAATTCATTTACTTTTCTATAGAAATGATTTTTAATGTAACCCCATTCAGTGTCATGTGCTCCACCGTCAAATATAAACCCTAAGTTAAATGCAACACCACATCTATTATATCTTCTATAATAGTCTTTGGCTAATTGAATTTCTTTTGTACTAGTTAAAGAGTGTTTATACATTTGTTCTTCTAATTGCAATTCAACAATATCAGAAGTGTTTTGAAGAGTATTTGTTTTCATGTGAGTATACACATCAGTAAAAGTTACGACTGGAGTTGTATCAATAGTATAACCTCCATTGTGTCTAATTAAGAATGGGTAATAAACTCTAGTAAGTCCTAAATTATATCCAATATTACCGGAGGACAGTTTAAAAGATTCTGGTTTTTCATCATCTACTTCTGTGTCTAATTCCGCCTTTTTAATAAATTCAACACCATCTTCTAGTAAGATAATAAATTTACTTAAACCGATACTACCATCTAATTCTATAGTAGAATATTTAATATTATCAGGATTTCTTAATAACATGTCTGCCATATCTTGAGCCCCTAAAGATTCTAAAATATATTTATATGCATTAACACCACCACCTTTATAGGTATACTTCGCGAAATATTGTACATATCCAGGTAAAAAACTTAGATCAGTTTCAACATTCCCGTTTGTAAGATCTCTTGGTTTACCGCTAAGAGTAATTTGTGTTTGACTTTCTACATTAGAAATATCAAGCTCTAATTTCATAGGTCCGGACGGAGTCTCAAACTCTACAATCAGAGATCCAAACTCATCATCATCATTTTTATTAATTTGTTCTAAAAACTGTGGAAGTTTACCATCTGCATGTACTAATCCATTTACTACTAAATAATCATCACCATCCGGATTAGAAAAATTAGCACCTGTTAAATCTAAATGCCCATCAACTTTTATATCAGAATACTTAAATGTACCCTCTTCATTATTCCATACTAATGAGTGGTTTAGCTCATACAATAACTTTCTAGTTAAAGTTTGATCTGCCCATAAGTCATCTATATTTAAAGAGATAAAGAATACGACATATTTAAATTTCTTATTCTGTATAACTTCATACTCGATCCCGTTAGAATCCTGAGATGTTTTTACGTTTAGTACAGTACTAAACCTATATCCATTAAATTCAGAAGATTTAACAAAATCCACTGGACTTGCAGCATTAAACTCTTTTCTGTTTTTAAATATTACTTTTAAACCTTTAAATATTGTATCAGCAAATGCAGTATCATTACCGCCGTTTACTAACGTGTATTTCTTTTGTCTATTAGTTTTTACAAATGTTTTATATTTGTTATCTCCTGTAGTTTCAAATCCCTCGGTAACAAAGAACCTATCAAAATAATCATAGTTAACATCCTTAAACATTGATGGAGACATTTCAACACCTTCCATAAAGTTAAGATAACTAAACGATTCGTTTAATCTATATTGTGGATTAGTAGGATCGCCTTGGTTTTCTTTTAAATACTTTGGCAAGTTGTTAATATAGAACCACTCATGTGTCATACCCACTCTATTTCTTCCACGAACAGAAAGATCAGCCGAGAAGTTAGATCTACCAAATGCCTCATTAGCATTTAAATAATATGGCTGTTCTCTAACTGTTAAAGTATCTTTTAAAACCCACTTGTTAATTGAAGGAACAACTCTAGATTGAATTGCATACTCTTTTAAATAGTTTTCTTGTAATCTATCATATTCACTTAATACCTGTGTTTCATTAGCATCATCAGTTCTCTCTTCTTCTAATACATCACTTAATCCAGTAAAATAACTTACTGGTGATTTTAAATAATCTGAACTACCTCTATCTCCAAATGGATATATGTCACTTTGGTTATCTATTTCAGGCTCATAATTAATATTATTAGCTACTTCCCACTGTAATTCTTTTAAATCCGAATTAGCAGTATCATAGAAATCAAAGTTCATATCATGTATATCAAACGCTGAGAATAAACCTAGCCTTACTAAGTTATCTGCAAATACATTTACTTCTCCGTCTTCTAATGTGTTAGTTTTTTCTAAAATAAGTTTTTTATACTGTAACGGTAATCTTTCAATATCGTCTACAATATCAATTACTTTGTTGTAAACGCCATTAGAACTAGTTTCTAAATAATCGTTAACATTAATATCTGCGACAGAATCTAAACTTGCTAACACTGATTTGCCTCCGGAGTTTCCACCATTAAAGAAATAAATCTTACTAAATCTAAAAGTATTAGAAGTACTGCCGGTAAGCTGTAATCTAAGTCTATTATTTTCAGTATAATCAATTTCGTTAGCACTATCAATAGTTACCCAATCGTTAGCATTATTATTAGGGACTGCAATTCCTGACTGCATTAACCTATAACCTACTATATCATTTTTTATATAAAGATGATCTGCTCCGTCGTATGTTAATGCTGTAAACCCATTATCCTTTGAGTTAATAGATTTTACTAAAGCTTGTGCTATTTCAGCATTAGTCCCCTGTGTTGAAAACGCAGTAGTATTAAAATGACCAGCAGATAATGCGTCAGATCCGAAGTACATATTGTTCTCTAAATCATAAGGCACTTGTGTGTATTCAACTCTAGCGATTGATATATTGCTAAATCCGTCAGCTGGGAGTATTGCAGGATTAAGTGGGTTAAGTGTAACTTTTTTCTCATAAATTAAGAAATCATTACCATCTGCTTTAAGGATTAAATTATCATCAAACGTATTGTTATTTGCTGCAATAAAATCAGAGATAGTTTGCTCCATAGTATCTTTTAATACCAGTGTAAAATTATATAATATATTATTCCATGTATTATCGCTTTGGTCAAATACATTAAGAGTAAGTGATAGATTATAGGTATCTCCTGGATTGTATCTTACAAACTTAACTCTGTAATCCTGTTCTTTAGAAGGGAATATAGATATTCTATCATTATTAGCAGGAGCTCCGTTAATAGTAAGTTTAATAAAATCACTTCCAGCTTGAGCATTATTAATTATATCAATAGATGTCCCAACCTCTGCTAGCTTAATTTCATTAGGAATTAAATTAGCAGAATCTTCAACCTTTAATTCTGAATTTGACGTATCATAATATGATTCTGTCGAAATCTTATAGAACTTATCAGAAATATGCGCGTAACCCAATGTAGGAGTAGACGACATTAATTTCACCGGTGGTATTGCTGATTCCGGGTCTTCGTTAATATGTGAGTTTAATGTTTTAAATTTAAGTAGCCCATTTGTTGAAGATTCTAAAGAACCATAACCTGAATCTACGTCATTTACATATAACCCAAAATATCTATTTACTGCATAATCAGATGCTGCATCGTCATCAAATAGGAATTCTAAGTTGATTAGATTTGCACATGCTAATTTATTTCTTTCAAAACCTGCAGTTATTAATTCATTTTCAGAAATAACAGTCTGGTCTTGTTTTACAAAATCATCAAATAGATATTCACCTTTATTTGTAAATCCACCTCTTACTAAGTCAATACCATTAAAGTTTGTTCTTTCGTTCTCCGAGAAGTTTACGCTAATAGGATTTTTAGGAAATAATTCAGATTGTACATGGTTTCTAAGATATGTACCTATATTAGAATCCCTAGTTAAATCAAATGTTTTGATTAATTCACTGTTCTTTAAAATTTCATTAATATTACTAAAGTTACTTTGTGTGTCAAAGTCCAGCACAGCTGCCGGATCACTAACTCTAAATATTACAAAATTAGAAGGAATATTTTTATCTAGCCAAATAGGAGCTAACATTCTAAAGTCTTCATCGTGAAGTTTAGAATAGTTGTAAGTTGTACCGTAATGGTAATCTTCTTCAATTTGTTTTTCAAAAGATTCTTGTACTGTAAAGTCCGAAAATCTAGATTTACTAAAATAGACTATATCAGACGGAGTCTTATTGTTATTAAAGAATTTTGATAAATCATAAGACCATTTACCTAATTTATTAACAGGCCATTTCTTGTATTCAACCGAAGCTAACTCTTTAGTTGCGTCAATAGATTCGATAAACATGTTATCATTACTATTAACCACTAACTTAGCATTTGTAGATAATTTAGGATTTGTTCTTAATAAAGGTTTTGATAAGTTATCTAATTCATAGTTCTTTTCTAAATCAAAATTAGGAAGAGATCGATTAATTACATCAGAATCATTAATAGGATCCATAGTAAATATAGACGCATTATCAACATCGAGTATGCAATCAACACACGTTTCTCTATATTCAATTTCAGCACCACTAGCAAAACCCAGTTCAACTGGATTAATTTCCACCACTCTAATGTCACCGCCATATTCTGGTAAATCTAATAAAATTGTAGTAGCATCGTTATGATTAACTGCAAATATTTTATGTTGTAGTGTTACACATTCTAACATAGTATCACCACCTAAACTTAAGTGCAGCCCTGCTTGTTTACTAGGCTCTATTACGTCTATTAATTTTTTAATATATGATGTAGAATTAGTAGCGAACGTATGTAATCCATCTACTAGATATAGATTCCAGTATGGATCACCACCCTCGACCTTAGACGCGCAAGAGTAAAAAGCATAAAACACATTAGTTCTAGATGTGTCTAGATCAGAAGTCGTGCAATCATTATTAGAAAGGCCTAAACAGAAATTAGAATTAACGTCTGGTTTAACAAAATTAAATCCGCAATTGCCTAATTCTGTGCCAGTTGTTGAGTACTCTAAATTATATGTGATTGTGTTAGAACCTACCCAAGAATATGTAAAATTATTAGCCGGGATACCATCAATGTATCCGCTATCGTTTTCATTATCCCATATAGCAAATTCTTTTAGATCTCCAGGCACATAGCTTGACGGATCTTCTTCTAATTCAATATCTTCATGCAGAGCAACAAACACGGTAGTTTCCCATAAACCATTATAGTTAACATCTTCAGCATCTGCTTCAGTCTTATATACTAAGACTTGATTTTTCATCACGTATTTTAACGCTTCACGGTGCGTAGTATAATGTGGCGCTTCACTCCCCATTATTGCAGCATCTAATCTAACATATAACTCCGCGTTAGTTAAATCGCTCTCTTCCGATAAACATATAGCATCAACAGATGATCTATTAGTCTCATTGTAAAATGCATTAAATTTATATGTGGAGTATTCAATCTCTACAGGACAATTAAATTCGTATACTGTCTCGGTGTCGTTTACGCTAGAAGGATTCCATACACCTTGGCCTTCTGCGTTTGTAGTAAATTCATAATAAATTATCTGACCATCATCCGCAACTCTATTATCATCATTATAGAACCCAGGGGCTACACATAATGACGCTGGAGCTAATCCGCCTTCATTATTTAAATATTCACCCTGATTAGCATAATATTGACTAGTAAATAATTGTCCACCTGCATTTATTACAGATTGTAAAGATGCATCCGCTACATCTGGATCAATTACATTTTGATAAACAGTAGCCTGAGTTACTGTATAATCTAGTGCTCCTGGTTGACATAAGTCACCTGATTTAGTAGAGTAATTAATATCAATAGGCCATGCTCTATCAAGAGTTTGTTCACAATCAAAAATTTGTTCTATTGCACCATCTGCTGCTAACTTAACAGCCTTTACAGTAACAACACCTCCAATATCTTGTTGAATAGAAAACCATGGATTCGTCGACGCGTCTACAGGTTTAAGTTTATCACTTTCTTGTAGAGTATTTTCTGTGTAAATAAATTCGGCTGCATCTAAAGCATCTAAACTAGTTGATAATGCAGCATCTAAATATACATTTAAAGTTTTAGCTTCATCACATGCAGTAGCCGATGTATTTTTCCCGTTTGTAGATACTTTACATCCACTAATGTATGATACACCGGTTAAATTTAATTCTATATTATATGAGTCTTCTCCATTGTAAGGATCTGATACTGTAACAATGTAATTTATATTGTAAGGAGTATTTGGCAGCATTTCCCAATCGCCCGAGGAATATACCCAGGCACCATTATTAGGATTAATACTGAAAACACCCTTTTCTGTAGCAACAGTATTATTAGGGTTTGTCGCATCCCATGCTGCTGACCATGTAAGTGTGTTATTATCCCCATCAGTGGCTGCAACACTAATATTACCTAATGTTATTCCTTCATATTGAAACCCATTTAAAGTAACGCTATTTTGCCCTGTGTTGTTATTAATAGATATTACCGGAGGTGTATTAGCAGCCGAGGTCATTGTTACCGTTATTTTAGACGCTAGCGAAACCAGGCCTTGAGTATCAGTAGCAGTAAACCAAAAATCATCATCTACTGGATTATCATTCGGGGTTAGCGTCGGACCGGTATATGTGTATTGTAATACACCACCTGCTTCAACAAAAGTACCATGAGCACCTTGTCTAGTACTACCAACAAATGTTACAGGATTACCACCTCCATTTCCATCTACCCACTTATAGGTCAATAATCCAGATGCATCTTCATCAGTAGCCAACACACCGGTCCCATACGCAAAATTAGAAGTATTTCCGTTTTGTGCATTTGTGATACTTATCGTCTTATTAGCCGACAATGGCGCTGTATTTGCAGGAGGCTGTACCGTTAACGTTACTGTATAAGCTGAAGATTCTAAACCTTCAGAATCCTTTACTTTATATTTAAAGTTAATTGCTGCTGATTGAAATTCACCTAATTCAGCATACGGTGTTAATTTTATAGTTCTAGCGGTCGTGCCTGCTAGGGTATAAGGTAATGAGCTCGACGTTATATCGGTCGAACCATCTGAATTATCTTTTAATGTTGCACTGGAACTAGCTATAGTTAACCCAGTAATATCAGTTATTATTACATCAGGTAACGAGCCGTCTTCAGGGTCGTTAATTGCAGTTCCATTCCAAGTACTAGCAGCTGGATCTGTAAAATCTAAATCTATATCTGCTACAGTAGATGACCATGTAATTTGTTTAGTAAAATCACTTCCAGTTGGTGGTTGATTACCAGCTGATTGCGTAATTGTAAACGTTGTTGTTTTTATTGAATTATCTTCTGGGTGTGCTAATTGAACAGTTACACTCCTAGGCTGTGCTCCTGTGTATGCGTTCGCTGAAAACTGTAAATTACCACCACTAGTAGTAAAGTTATCTAACGAAACATTAAGCCAAGAGTTACTACCCGCTGTATATTGAATATGAGTTCCTGTGCTAAACCCAGTTGCATTACCCTCAATGGTAACTATTTTAGTTTGAATAGGAGTACCAGTTGAATCAAATGTAAGATTACTAGTATTATTAAGACTAATTGTTTTTGTTACCGTACCTGTCGTGGCATCGGCCGAACATACTAATATCTGCCCTGAATTACTATATCCTGTGGCAGGCACCTGAATATTAACAGTATATGAATTAGTTCCAGGGTTTGATGAAAATACCGCCGGACTTATAGATGATATTGTTATCCCTGCAGCAACAGTTGTATTAGCAGCTACATTATCGCCTGGAAGGCCGGGAGAAATATTAATAGCTGCGGCAGTACAGTCAAATGCTGCTAATGTGGTTGTCGCGACAGTCACATCATTTGCGTCAATTTGACATTGAATAGCTGCGCCGCCATTATTTGAATATCCAGCAGGAACTTCGATTCCTGTAATAGTATAAGCACTACCTGGAATTAAAGTGCTTGGAGTTACTACCCAAGTATTATCAGCAGGAGCTACTGCCCATTGAACCACTACAGGATCTCCGTGTGTTCCAGAATTAATCGTCGGTCCAGCTACATCACAATCATATAGTGGGTCATTCTGTACTACAGTTACATTAGTTTGAACACATGCTTTATTACCATCTAGGTCTTGACCGCTCCAACCGCTTGGTAGTGAAAATTTAACACGATACGTGTTTTCACCATAAACGAAGCCCGTGGATGTTGTTGCGTCTTGTACAACCTGGCCCGTAGCATCACTTCCTAATCTAACTTCAATCAGTGATGGCTCATTAGTATTCTTAACGTTAGTACCGTATGTAATTGCAATTACATCTCCTTCGGTATTCTCTCCCGATCCACTTGGATCTTCACCAATATATCCAAAATCTAATGGATCACTACAATCCCATGCCGGCATTGACTGGACACTAAGTATGCCACCATCAGCAGCAACTTGCCATATTTGACGACCATCGTCTTCAATCCAGAATTGATTTGCACCAGTAAACGTTTGAGACTGGTCTGGGTCTACGCCTTGGTAAACGATGTCAGATGTAGTAGTACCTGCTGCGTTAACATCTTCTAATCCAGTTGTAGGTTTAGGGTTTAACCTAGCAGCATCAACTGCCGAGTCGTAATCTGAATAACCTGTATTTCTAAATTGGTAATTAGCCATTAATTATTAATATCTTTTTCCTAGAGAATGTACTCCTCTATTATATATTCACCTAACATTAGGTTATATATTATCTAAATAATCTGGCTGCCTTAACTGAATTTAAATTCCTTCCTTTTGGACCATACTTTGCGAATACTTCTAAGTCAAACGAAAATTGCTCGCCGTATTTGTCAAAAATGTCTAAGCCGATTTTCTTAGTATATGTTAAGTTACTGTATGCTAGTCTAGCAAAACCACCAACTCTACCTGTATCGATAGAATCTTCATTACCAAAATAATCAGTCATTCTATATTGGAATACAATATCTACAGAAACTGCATTTGACTCATTGTCCTTTTTAGCTTTAATTGATTTAGCAGATCTTTTAGTTTCACCGCTTACTTTTAGAGTATCTGCATTTATAGGAGACATGAATAAGAATGCTCCACATGATTTACCACCTAACATATATTGGTCATTTGCTTCGAAAGACATTTTAATAGGTCTTTCTGCAACACCAGTAGGAAATAAGTCTCTACCCTGGTGATATGCTATTTGTTGTTTAGCCTGAGTTTGATTGTTACTATCAGCACCTGAACCAAAAATACTAAATAAAGTTGCTCCGGTAGCTAATGTTGCAGTTTTAGGCATTGAAAATATCATAGATTCAATTACGTTGGTAAATGAGTAGTTCCCAAAATTACCACTATCTACTGCGCCATCCCATATATTAGCTAAACTAGGGTGGTCTTTATGTACAAACAATCCAGAGTTATATTGATTAACAGTTACTGCACTAATAGGAGATACATTTACTTTATCTTTACTCCATTCACCAGCACCGTCTGCAAATCCACCAGACCATATAAAGTTATTATTCTCATCTGTTGCCGGAGCACTTGATGGCCATACGCCACCACCGGCACCTGAGCCTGTATTTGAAAGATTGTGTTCATAATTAACAATATTACCATCACCTTCATTGCCAATCGCAGATGTCATGTAATGCGGATTTTGGTTTGCAATATCCATATATCTACTATAGATAAATTGACCTCTTCTTTGTGCAGATTGATATGGAGCGTCTGAGGTTTTTTCAAAGTCTCCAGATGAAATATTTTGATATTGAACCGGAACTAAATCATAGTTACCTTCTTCTAAATAATAATTATCTCTTTGAACCTTAGTATCAATGTTAGCATCTGTAGAATTTGTTTCGTTTTCAATACCAAACTTATTCGTAGACGCATCTGTTCCACCACTAATAGATCTATATACAGGTTTGCTTCTATCACCAATTAGTCTAGAAACTAATTCCAATTTAGTAGATTTACTATTTTCTAATTGTAGCTTAAATGTTTTAGTTACAATATGTCCCTTTCTTACAGTTAAATCTGCAACCTCATCAACATAATATCCTGCAAATAATTGAGTCGTAGTATCTTTATTGATATTTGTTACTGTTCCGTCTTCTGTTACAACTTTAACAACTAATTCTCCAACTTCAGCTTCAACTGTACCTTTAAGACCTGCGATCTGAGCTTCAAGCTCCGCTATCTTGTCATATACAGAAATTGGCTTTTGTTCTGGAGATAAGAACCCTGATGCAATATTAGTTGCAACGTGAGCATAATAGTTTTCATTTGCAGTAAATGCATCACTAACGTGAGTGAATACACCTTGTCCAGTTAACTCCTCTGTAATTTGTACCTTAGCTAATTCAGCAGTATTAACTTGAACTACTGCAGCAACATCGGTTGTATCGATTTCTTCTTCTGGGAATGAAATAGTTACTGGCTCTGACCAATCAGACATTATTGGGTTACCAGGGAATCCAGCCTCAGAAACAGATTTAGCTCTAATTTCTACTAGTTCTCCTTGATTAATTGCAATATCTAATTGATTAAAGTTGATCTCTTGACCGTCTTCTATTTTACTAGCTTGCCATGTAAACCTCTTTTCGATAGTTCCATCGCTATTAATAGTCTTAGCTCTTTGTCTTACTTTGCCTTTACGCTCATTCCAGTTCGAGAAGATTGCAGATTTATCTCTACCATCAACAGTAAACTTTAATTGAGCAGCTTCTGCAGCTTTACCGGATGTTGATAGGTATCTATATTGTATAATAAATTGTACAACTTCTTGATCTAACGTATCAGCAACTTGTTTTGCAGTAGGCACTTTCCAAAAACCTCTAACTCTATATTTAGGGTTTATATTCTTTGCATTTGAAGAAGAAGATAACGCTTGTATTTGTGTTACAATCGAGTTATATAATTTTGCCTCAGAAGCTCTTTCTTCTATTAAAGCTATTAACTCATTTTTATCTTTATCTTTTTGTACTTGAGAAGCATATTTAGTACTAGCAATAACCGATCTCTTTTTAGTAATCGTTTCGTCTAGCTTTTTAATAGCCTCTTGTACAGATATTTTATCAGCAGATAATTTCTTAATTTTATCAGCCGCATCATTTTCAGTTAAATGTTTATTGATTTGAACTACTTTAAAGTTCTCTCCATTTAATTCCGGAGCATCTGGTGTAACACCAACTGTTGCCGGAGGAATGTTATCTTCTTTAATAGAAGTAATAAACTTACCAAAGTCAGCTACGTTCTCTTTATAGAATTCTGATAAGAAAATAATACTACCATCTTCTTGTAATACTTCTAAATCGTTTGAATAGAATCCAGCACCTGGCGACCATTTCTCAGCTAAGATTTTTGATTCAGCATCAACTGCTTTTACAAACATTAAGATTCTTTCATCAAATCCTACAGGAACTTCAATACTTAAATTGTTATCTTCAGTCTTGTAGATTGATAAAGATAAAGTACCTGCTCCAATTTTAATAGCTTCATAGCCTTCGACTAATCTAAGCTCAACCTGTCTAGACGAAGAATCCAGCCTGTCAATTACATATCTAGTGTTTTTAGAACCGCCAGTGACCATCAATTGATCTCCTACGCGAAGTAATTCAGTAGAGTCTAAGTCTTTATTATTATCTGAATAAGTTAAGCTATCTAATGTGTATAATTTTATAGCCTGTTTTTTAGTTACACCAGCTTCAATAACTTCTCTCTTAGAATTTGAAATTGATAGAACGTCAAACTTTCCAGTATATTGTGTAGTTCTATAAGGCATATCTCTTAATTCTTCGTCAAGAGTATATGCTATATTATTATTGACAATATCTCTAATTGCCGTTAAGTAATCGATGCCATCCTGGTCTCTGTAATTCTCGTTAAAGAAATCTACAGCAACTTGATTTGTTCCATCGAATAAAATTCTTTTAACAAGAATCCTTTCCGTATCATTTGGTATTTGACCGCTTACATCAATAGATGTAGTTAACATTGGGTTTAAAAAGTCTTCAGCAAAATAGTTTGCTTTAGATGCAAATGAAGTAGGTCTAGCTAATGTAGTAATATCATTAGCAGGAGTCTTTAATGAAGTTGTAATAATATTTTGAAAAGTACCATCTGGTAATTTTACTTTAGTGCTACCTTTTCCTAATCCAGCAAGTGCTTTAAGATTATTATCTAATCTTAGTAATTCTTGTTTCATATAACCAAACCCAGGAATTGATACTATTTTAGTACCCTCGTCGGTCAGTATTTCTAATGGAATAGATTTCGCATTAGTAGTTACTGCTTCGTTGATTCTTTCAAATGTCTTTAGAGAATTAGTATTAATTTCTAAAAGCTTCTTTAAGGAATTAGATATGGAATTGTTAGTGTTCATATTATCTTAAAATATCTACTTCAAATACATAGTTTATTGGATCTATACAAACCAATTCAATGTAAGGTTTAGTCGTTATTAACTGTGATGGGTCGATGTCTGCGATATTTTGCCAACCTCCAGATTTGTTAGTTAAAACCTTTATGTTGTTACCATTTACATCAATAGTATCTATCGCTATTTTAAATACTTGACCTTTCTTCCACCCGTTAGTGGAATCATCAATGTATATATCTAGGCTACTATTTAGTGACTCGTTATTTAATATGTTATTCAGACTTAATCTATTAGTGTAAAGGTTTAATTTAGCCCATACTCCGTATTGATTAGCCTGTGAATTATCGAATAAGCTTGATGAATTTAAAACTCCTGTTGTAATTTTAGAAGCAATATCCCATTTGTATAAATCAGATACTACATAACCTTCAACCTCGTTATTAATTTTAATTTTACCAGCGATTGATTTATCAACTGTAGTACCTTTACCTGAGAATATTACATCTGTGTTATATTGTAATTCTACTGGGATTGTACCGTCTATTAGTTGATTAATTTTTTCATGTGCATTATTAATTAAACTTAATAGCGCATTTGAATCTTGTAACTGTAATGAAGACGCAGTAAAGTCATCTTCTAATTCTTTTATTCTTGTTTCTAGTTGAGCAGCTTGAGCTGTTCCTAAAATTACATTTTCTAAATTAGTAAATCTATCTGCAAGTGCACCATATCTATTATTAGCTTGTAATAGTAGATCAGTCGCGTTCTCAAGCGCTGTAGTAGTGTCCATGAATAAATCCATAGAGAATGTAGTGAAATCATTCACACTAGTCTCAACACCTACGTTATCAAGAGATGAATTGAATTTAAGATTTAACTTTAAAGAATATGCATTACCATTTAGGCCTGTTACTTCGTTAGGCTTAAATTTAATTTGTTCATGTATCTTTGAACCAGGTCCTGGAGAATCTGTAATATCATCTAATATTAAGATACCATATAAATTTGTAGATCTATTAGCAGGTACAGAAGAGCTATATAAATCATAGTATACTAAAACGGCATTAAATCTGAACTGTTGTCCAGTTTTGGCATAATCCAATAACGATTTAACGTCAGGATTATTTTGAATCTGCTCATAAGAAGCAGTGTCCCAATCTATTTGTACAGAATTTGTAGCATTTGTTTGCACATCATAAAATGGACCTGAATTAGCAGTCCATTGATCTACAACTGGCAATAAGTCAATATTAGGATCTGGGTGTGTTTGTCCCTCTCTACCCTCTATATTTACAGCATTTACATCGCTAGGAAATAATTTAGTTGCTGTTGTATTATAGTCAGTAGGCTTAAATAAGACTTGAGGAGTATAACCTACCGATGTTGGTACGTTAATATAAACTTCATGATATGTATTTCCCTGGTATGCAACGTCATTCTCTGCGTCGATGCTACCTAAATACTTTACCACTCTATCATAATTTGATCCCCCTAAAATTGCGTTGTCATTCTCCGCATAAGCACCAGTCGAAGATTCATTAGAATCCGACGGTCTAAAATCTATTGCACCTAATGCTGATAACCACTTAAAAAAGATCTTTTCAGCATCAGATGCTAAAATAATCGGGTCATAATCATCATCATTTAAAAGAAGCTCTTCTAAATTTAATGCATAGTTTTGAAATGTTTGTGCGAAATCCACATTCGGCATGCCAGCCACATAAGGCTGACCAGAAGGTTGCTTCAGATTTAATCCAAAATTAATTGAATTTTCATTATTAACAGATTGTGTAAAATCAGGTAAGTCTAGTAAAGCATATTTACTAAACTCAAAATTAATATCAGCACTGTTAAACGCTCTGGTAATATCTCTTGCTGATGAAGCAAAAGCATACATTGTGCCACCTTGCGGCTGTGGTATTCTAACTAACGGAGTTGCCATCTACAGTTTGGTTTTTGTTTAATTTACGATATTGTTGCGTTATGCGAACCAATAATATACCATTTAGAGTTAAAGCTTCTAAGTGTTATAGTTGAATTTGCATTGTTTAGCGCAATTGTAGCTGCACCAAGAGTTGCACCAGTTCCAGCAGAGATTGCTACTAGAGCACTCGCTACATTAATAAGTGTAACTTCTTGTCCGTCAACTCCAACCGGAAGTTGAAAGCCTTCATCAATAAAGTAAGTACTCTTATTTAAACTAGAAGGTGTTGACTGGCCAGTTCCGTTAGTTGCAGATCCAGATGCTCCTGATTTGATGATTGAACCACCAAATGTCGCAGAGCTAGTAAATGCTGCAGCTGTACCAAATTGAGCGCCAGATGAATTTACAACGAATAATGTTGTACCATCAACTACGCTTAGTTGTTGTGATGTAGCAGATGTTAAACCGCTTAAGACTCCAGTCACAGGGTTTAATAATGCTGTTACAGACGCCAATTCGTCATTTAACAATTCAAAGTTACTATTAATAACGGGTCTTGTTGATGAAACCGAGTCTGTACCTAAAATTTCAGTAATGTTTGCCATTTTATATTTATTTTACTTTTAACATGTTGCGTTTTACAACGTTCTTATTTCCATACGTGTCTTCTGCTTCCAGTTGAATCGAGTAATCTCCCGGTTCTTGAAAAATGTAAGTAAGCCACATATTATTATAGTATATATCATTAATTTCTGGGTTAGTTATATTGGTGATAGTCCATTTCGGGTTTCTAGCACCAGGAAACTTAGAAATGTCAGTTGATATAGTCAAATGCGTAGATCTTTCGACCACGGCATAGTCTTTAAATACTTTTAAGTTATCCCATGTCGGATTATAGTGGACTACATGCACCTCGCCACTTACCGCAGAAATATTTGAATCAGTATCTATTGCTACTGTTTCAAAATCATAGTTTTTAGAATATTCTTGCCCAGTACATAAAATATAGTAGAACTGATCTAATGAATCTATATCATTATCAGAATCTATATCTTTAAATACAGGATTGTAATTAAACTTTGAAATTACAGGATCTATCGATGCCTCTAATTCATTCGCTATTAATTTCCAACCATCTGTATCATTTACGCCAGCTGGTGTCGGAGACATGATTACATGTGTTCCTGTTCTAACTACGTTTGTTGTAGGGTTTTTGTGAGTAATTGTAAGTATATCTCCGTTTTCAATCCAGTCTATTTTAAAAGATGCTGTTAAATCCGGACCAACTCTTAAATTGTCCCACCAGTTATGTTCAGTATCTTTCCATCTAAATCTGCATTCGTCCCATTGATAAGGGCCTGTAGTTTCAGAATAACCTGTATCTGAGAATAGATCTTTATGTCTTCTTACCATTGAAAATCTTAAACCCTGGTCTATTGTATCATTATGTAAATAGTTTGCCCTGTCTAAGGTTTGGTATAAAGTTGCAATAGTATCTTCTACCTTTTGGGTATTGTCTTGTGGCATATCCCAGTAGCCACCTGATAGGTCCCAGTCTAATGTTTTAGAATTCCATGGAATTGCATTGCCCTTCGCATCAGTTTCTAACCATTTATAGACTCCGTATAACTCTAATTCCTTTGCTTTAACTTCAAAAAGATCTGATTTTTTATAGAATGACATGTGACCAAATAGATCGTACATTCGCATCTCTACCGTGTAGTTTCCAACGTATGGTAAAGTAATCGGTAATCTTTTATAGTCATCTGCTGCAAGTCCATTATCATCTATATAATCAACCGGACCTCTGTACTCTTGATGAAAATCATTTGGCCCATCAATAATCCATTCAATTTCATATACCCATCTTTTATACCAATTATTCCAAGTTACTTTTAAGTTTTGATTAGCATCAACTGCATCGTCCCATACAAAAGTAGCCTCGTCCCAAATATCATCCCAAGATTCAGTAGAATCTAGAATAACAGGACAGCCTATCGGTATATTAGTATTTGAAAAGTTTTGGTTATACGATTCTAAAGTTCTATCGTGGTATGATCCATAAAAATCTTCAAAGATGTTTTTTATTTCAGATCTTTTCTTATTTGATATAGTAGACTCATTACCAATTCCTAACGTTAAGAATTCATCGTAATTACTAGCAGCATCGTTTTGATCTAATGTAGATTTTAAAACAACTGAAGTATCTTCAATAAAAAGATCTCTATCTCTTGGCCATACATCAAATTTAACCCTATGTCCCTCTGAGAAGAATCCAATTGGATTTTGAATCTTCCACATGTTCATATTCTTCTGAGTGAAATAGTCGCCTTCTCCTGTAATGTCTACGATTTTAGATTCGAGGGGTAAAAAATCTCTTTGTAATCTATTCTTTAAACCATATAATTTGATTAGGACTTCTTCTGGTGTGAAATCAAAGACTTCATCAACATTAGCAAAATCCCACTGATCGAAAGTTCCATTCGGTTCGTTTAGTCTGTAAACTAATGAGAACCTACTAGTTTTCTTTTGTGTTTTAGAAGGTACTTTAAATCTTAGTCTCTTTCTAGTCATTTCACCCCTAACAGATGAGTTAGGTACTGGAATTGCATGTAACTTACCGAAAGTTTTCGATGCGTTATCTATGTTAATCCAATATTCTTTAAGTGTAATTTTATCATAGCCAAAGAAATCAATCGCATTTAAGATTGCTTTATATGTACCAACAAAAGGTTTAATATTATTAAGTTCTAATAATAGTTCCTTTCTCTTTTGGTTTAATAGTTGATAATCAGGGTGCATTTCAGAAATATCATGAGACTTAAATATCATAAAGTCTTCAGCTTCTAAAGATGCTCCTAAGTTAGCAAGCAATACTTTAAATCTATCATCTTCTGTTTCTACTTCACCATAAAATTTAATTCTAGCAACCACAACATCCCCTGCAGTAACTAATAAAGTCCTCTTATGAATACCTGGGTTTTCAGATGCAATTGCGATATTTACTTGTAAAGCAACATTATCATGATCGGTTATAGTTTTAAAGAAATCAGCATCCTGGGATTCAATATTACTATTAGGTGCTAATTCTAATTCTTGAGTTTTAATTTCTTTAACAAACGCTGAACCATTGTTCATTCTCATGCCATACATAATAACATCTTCAGATTCATCAGGTCTCGTTAATTCCCATGAAAATTTAAAGGTATTAATTATATTATCTGGCGACAAAGGTTTATTAACAACTAAATCGCTATTTTGAATACATTCCTCTAAAATAAAAAGATTGACTGTCTCATATAACGATGCAGATACTTCAGGTAAGTATACAGTTCCTGCCCAGACATTATTTTCGTCTTGAACTAACTGTAGCTCTGAAATAGTACCATTAAAAAATCTTAAATTATTCCACATATTATCTAGTTCTTTCTTCGTCTTTTTCTACCGTAAAATTACCAAAATTCTTTAAGTATCTAACCTGATCTAACAACGCAACCATATAATCATTAACAAATAAAAGAAATTCTCTCATTGTTTGATTTCTCATGATATGCGGCGATACTTGATTCTTTAATAAACCATGCTTCTTATAGTCATATTTGACATTAAGATTTTCATCCTTTCTATGCTTAGCTATTTTATATAGCCTTTTACGCTTGTATACTAATAGATCTTTAAATAACATTATTTTAAGGATTTTCTATTTCCAGCCTGTACTCTAGTGTAAATAGTTCTAGGTACAGCTACTGCGTCAAAATTAACTGAAAGTGCAGCTTCTGCATTCATTAAAGCCTCGTCAACGATTTGATCACCATCTCGGTCTTGCCATCCGCCTCTAAAGACTGCAACTTCTTCCTTTTCCATAATAATATCACCCCACTCATCTAATCCAGCTACAGTATACGGAATTGCAGTAGTCGCATCAACCGTTACGGTCTTAACCTCTTCTATTTGTTTAAAGAAAATATATTTTTGTTTACCATTACCTATCTCTTCTAGAACTACAGGTTCTTGTGGTACAACAGTAACAGTCTTAGACTCATAATAGCCTAATCTTCTTGCAGTCTCTTCTGTTTCAGATATAAATCTCACATTTACTGCATCAATACCATCAATCGATTCTAGGATATACACTATATCTGATTTAGGCAATTTATCTCTTCTTGTAATATTAAGCATATAATCACTTACTGCTACTCTAACATCAGCGAATATTTCTTGTTTAGTATATCCTTCAAAATATCTAATATTAATATCCATACTATATTTTCTAACCTGTGGTTTTACAAATACTACTTCAGTCGTAACCATTTGTTGTCCACTATCCTGAATTACTTGTGACATTTTGTCATATTCATTCTGATCAAAAAACATTTCATTCATTGGTATTGAGAAATAATCTTGATCTGCTAATAACTTTCTTCTAGCATCGGGGATAGCAAAAATATAAATTACGTTATCATCATCTAAATATTGATCCGCAGTCGTGTTGTAAGCATCCACATACGAGAACATTCCATATCTTGATAGGAAATACTCATAGTTATCAGGTGTCGCTAGAACGTATGATTTTGACGCCAAAGGGGCCATTAACTTTGTAAAATCAGTTGACTCTTTATCAGCTCCCATTTTAGGAGATGATGTTACAGTCATTTCTAAATATTCATTTAAATCAAACTCATCACCGTTAGAATCCGATCCTTCTGCATCCCATTTAAATGTGATGTCTTGTGCATCATCTAAATTACCTTGAAATCCAGCATGTTTAATGTATTCAATTTCTATTGCAGATCCAGCTGGAGGCAGTGCTCCAAAATTACCAGTTCCAAAATAAACATCAAGGCCACCGGAAATACCTGTTTTAAGAATATATGCTTTTTCGTTATTTAATAGATCGTACATAGAATCATGCTTCGTCCATTTTTCACCGTTTATAGAAACACTAACTTTAGAATGATCTGTTAAAGAGCTTGTTTGTATATTATATGATTGCATTGATTCTCCAGTTCCAGTAAAGGTTTGCTTTTCAAATTTACCTTGAATGATTGCACATTTTATGTTATACTTATTAGCCTTTTCTAATCTGAATTTTTCTTGTGAAGATAGTAAAGTATAAGTTAATCCATTTAATTCACATTGTAATTCTGATCTGGCATCAATATTTAATCCAGTACCTGCAACCTTACTAAGATCTGCTCCAACTTTCCATCTAAACTCTATCTCACCGGTTGCTGCAAAGCCTCTAGTCGCATCATGTCCTGTTAGCCTTGATAAACCATATATAGATTCTGGCTGCTGAGCAGTGTATATGTTTTGTTCTACTAAAGAGTCTTCTATATAGAACATTATTAATTCACCGAGCTCTGCCATAACAGAGATAATCTGAGCAAATGGCGACGCTTCACTAAATAAAGTGTTTGCACGTTTATATACCCTCGAGATATATGTTCGAGCATCGGTCTTGATTTGATTAGCCGATATTTTTAGTGTGCTTAAAAATTTTAATTCTGCCATTAGTTATTTATCTTAAATTTACTTTGATTATATACTCGTTGTTAACAGTAATATCAATGAACGCAATATCCCTAACTTCACCTCGCATAAACTTAACGCTTACACTAACTCTATACTTACTAGCAAGAGGTACGTGGTTAGCTAATTGCCCCTGTATTTCATTTTTAATTTGAAATTCATTTTGACCTAAACTATATACAATATCTTCTAAGTTACAACCAAATCCTGGAGCACCTAAAACATCTCTCTTTCTTGTGAAAAGAACTGTTTCTATCTGAGCTAGTAACTGTTCAACTTCACTTACGTTTTGAACAATGCCAGTTTGATAATTAGGGTCTCCTATGTATTTTATATAAAAATCCATTTATATATGTATTCTACTTTTTATGAGTGAAACATCCAGTCCACTCCTTCGTCTCCCTTTATCTCCTCAATAATTGACTCTAATTCGGTGTCTCCCATGTCTTTTATTGCGTCGTAGTCGAATTCCACATTACCAGGTAATGCAAACTTAAAAATACCAAGCTTAGCGCCTAGTGATTGCTTAATCTTAGCAGAACAATATCTAAAAAAGATTTCGTCGTCAAATAGTGCACAATCCGGAATCGTTTCGTACACATCAAGTATCAGATCTCCCTTCGGAGTATCTCCCATTATCTTTAGCTCTCCAGTCAGTCTAGAGTATTGAAAAGAAATTGGGTTTTCTAAAATCTGTCTAGCCATATCTGCTAAAGACTGATTTAGTACATAATATTCTAATTCTTCTGCAGATTCTGCTGCTCCAGATCCGTCGTACATTCCTCTGAATAACATCTTCTCTACTGCAAAGTCTCCACCGCTTTGAAATCTAACATCTAATCCACCACCGGTTGAACCAAAACCAGATGCAATATCGTGTACTCCAAATACTGAAAATACAGACCCAGATCCATCTTCACTTGCTCCAGGTAAATTTAATGTTCTATTCTTTTTAAAATATTCACTGCTAAACACAGCATTTGGTATATGATAATAATTTTCTAGTACAGAATCTTCATATTGTTTATAGAACCATTTCTTAGCTCTTTTAATAATATTCACTATTTCTCTCTGTGGTAAATTTACTGGGACCATACATGCTCCAGTTAGCTCATCACCAAGCTCTTGTAAAAATGCGTTTAAACAACCATCGCCGAAACTTCTTCCAACGTTTAAGTTATTTTCATTGCCGCTTCTAATTTCACTCATTTTATGATTTTATTTTTTTACTTACCACAACTTCGGTTTCATCTGAGATTCTGGCATGAGGTCCCATACCGCCTTCTCTAAAGATGCCTCCTTCCATTCTGCCTTTAAAGATACCATCTCTTCCAAAAACAAAACAGTTTTTAACTTCTACACTACCATGCACAAAACAAGATTCTATTTTAGAATCTATAACTGCACATCCTTTATATATTTGAGATCTTAGGACTTGTGCTCCTTTTATATCCCCTCCATATATTGCTGAGTTTTCAATATTACCTGATAGTTCACAGTCTATAAATTCAAAACCATCTAATAAATATGCAGTTTTAAACCTACCATCTTTAACTTGAACTGTAGAATAATCTGAATCGTAGTTAATAATTCCCTCTTCCATTGTACCGTTTGATAGTAAATCTAATACTTTATGTTTAAACCTATCCCATTGTACGTTAATTACCGTAGGATCTGATTGTAAATCTACTAATATATCTATCTTAGGCCAATGCTTATTTACGGCGGTATAGTCTTTTAACATCGCCATTAGGGGTTCGTTCTTTCTTAAAATACGTTGTAACTCTATTTTATTAGCATCTGTAAACCTAGGATCTCTACAAGATCTAAATATTGCTAATATAAATCTATCGGCTAACGTTAGAATATCCTCTTGTTTCTTTTCATAATCTTTACCACCAATATATCTAAATTCTAAATAATTACTTTGAGCCTTTTCAAAGTTAATACCATAATATTTAGTGTTGGCAAATGTAAAGTTATCCTTATTAATTAAATCTGCGTTGTAATAAAAGGCTTCATGTTTAGGCATTATCCATTTAATAGATTTTGCATAAGTAGAATTCTCTCTGCCAGGGAAATACTTATATACCCTAGATTCATCAAACTCAAGTATAAATTTCAACACGTCCATGTGTTGTATCATATTTGGTTTTTCTAAATAATCAGGATTAAAGGACATATTAAGGTGGATCGATGCTCGATCAGATGTGTACCCGTTTTCACGAATCCACCCTAACATTTGAATAATAACTAATCTGGCACTCCTATAAGGCATCGGGCCAGTCACAAGTTCAATTAGTCCTGCGCCACCAGACATATCTGGTTCCATCTTAAACACATCTGCAGATGGTACAAAGTCAGAATGGGCTTTTTCTTCTAGTTGTATCTTTCTATTTAATAGTTTAGATACAGACTTTTGCGTCTCTTCAAGTTCTAGGTTAGAATAGAACTCAAATTCGATTCCCATTTGACTGGCATTCAGTACTTCGTGCCTTGTTGAATTACTTTTTAACTTTTGCATTAATTAAGAGTATGATATTACTTTTCAATATATATCAAACTCTGTGGCAATAGTTATTGGGGTAGTTTAAGAAACACCTTCATGGAGTCCTCATCAATCCTAGTAATTTGTACTTCGATCTCATCACCAACCATATAGTTATCTAATGTATCACCAGGTAATTCACTTACATGCAGTAACCCAGTTACACCATCTTCAATATTTACAAAGACTCCATATTCTTTTTTAGTCTTAATTTTAGCCTTAATAACCGAAGGTATTTGATACCTAGTTGATATATTGATCCATGGATTAGCTGTAGTAGTTTCCTTTTGAGTTAATGTAATTTTATTATTAGTAATAATATCTTTTACAAAGAATTCAATTGGCTCCCCTGGCTTAATGTCTCTAGATTTAAATCTTGCAGATGTTGCTTCATCAAGTTCATTTGTATGAATCATACCAGTTAAACATTTATTGAATTCAACAAATACTCCATATTTTGCAGTACCTGTAACTAAACCGGATTTAGGTTCATCAAGAGTTTCTTTTAATTCATTAATTTGACTCGGTATTAGAGCTTGTAAATATTTTCTATGTGAAACCACTAACGTACCTCTATCTGGTGAGAAACTTACTGGAACAACATATAATTCTTCTCCAACGATAGAACTAAAGTCTGATAATTTATTAATACCTGCAAGTGATCCTGGCATAAAGCAATCTACGCCTTGTACTTTTACAATATAACCACCATTTTCAATCATGTTATTTACTGTACCGATCCAAGCAGTATTGCCTTCGTCGATCGCAGCTCTAAGATCCATGAATGTTTTATGTTTTACACCACCAGTAATAGTACCAGTTAATGTACCTTTAGTTTCTGTAATTAAAACTGCAGTTTCTTGCCCTGGAAGCATTTGCCTAACCTCATCTGATTCCTTATTAGCTTTAATATAGACTAACTCTCTATATTTAATATCTACCGTGATATATTCTTGGTCCACTGCATAAATGATACCTTCATGAATCTCACCTATAAATAATTGAGGTATGATGTCACATGCATTAGTACCTTCCATGAGATCATATAACTCTTGAGCATAAGACTCACGAGAGAATACTTTATCTCCGTTTTTGGTTTTAATATGTGGATTTGCTTTTCGCGTTCTTGTTGGGCAGGTTGCCTCGTACGCGTTCCAATCGAATTCTCCATCTGGTAGTAAATAGTCCGGACCGTCATCTTCGATCTTTGTTTCTATTTTTACTTCTTCCTGGTTGTTTGGGTTTTGAACTGTTTGAACTAGTTCTACTGTGTTTGCCTCTGGGGCTGAAGAATTAATTCTTCGTCTTTTTTTGTCTGACATTTATTTTTTATTTAAAAGGTATTAACATATTATATATCTACTTAACCACACGTTTTATCCATGCGTACTTTTTCCTATTTTCAAGGTATTCATAATCATATTCATTGCTATAAGCCTCTCTTTCAAACGAGATATTATAGTATGCATCTTTGCCATAAAAGAATAGCTTAATAAACCACTCAATAATATACAAAATATAAAATGGTATAACTAATAATTCTTCTTGTTGCTTAATGTGGATAGATTCGTGATTAACAATTCTCTTACCATAATCAGCATTCGGTACATTATATCGTTCTCTTAAAACAACAAACGGCCAAAGAGTAATACCACCAACTTTCATAAACCAGCTGATGCTGTTTAAAAATTTATCACTGTACTTAATAATAGGTGTTTTCATATAAGTTATTTATCTAGCTCAAAAGAGTTGGCTTTTCTTACAAAATAAATACCAAATAATTTTTTTATGTCAATTATTTTTCGTATATTAGTACTGTAATTAAAAACAAACTATGTCAGATAAAACATATACATTCCCGCAAGATCACTGTTACGGTGACGTATTCGCGATAGTAAATCTAATGGATAAATCTTATGTCTGTCCAGGATGGCATCCAATACCTAAAGGAACTACTAGAGATCAAATCAAATTTGACAAGAGTGCTAAAATAGTAAAACCAAAACCAACACCCGTAGTTACTAAAGCTAAAGTTAAAGCTAAGACGTGGAAAGTAGAGTCTTCTAAACCTGGTAAATTCTATGAAGTTACTGAGGCAAATGGAGCATGGGGTTGTAATTGCCCGGCAATGAATTTCTTTAGAGGAGATTGTAAACACATCAAGGCTAAAAAAACTTTGCTAGTTACTGCAAAATAATTGCCTCTAGATTTTTTTATGTCAATTATTTTTCGTATATTAGTACTGTAATTAAAAACAAACAAAATATGAGTAAATTTAATGTAAATGAAGTAAAGTGTAATGGAGTCGGTGGCTCCGGTTACCAGGCAGTTCTTAAACACAAGGATGCAATCCAAGGAATTTGTCAAGAAGTTAGAGATCTTATCGGTATTGAAAAACTATGGGAACTAGCAACTACAGATCCTAATGTGGATTATCACCAAGGTACTAGATTTAATTCTGTAGAAGATAATGCATACCGACTTATTACTGGAATAGCAGGACACGTGGCTGAATATCTCCCGACAAGTGAGTTAATCGAGATGCACGTAGGAGCCATTCTACCGATGTTAACAATGAAAGATAAGGTAACACTTGTTGCCGATGCTTGTAGGGACTGTGCGTCTGCAGACCATTGGTATACCTTCGAAAAAGACTGGGGTTAAAATACCACCGGTACAAAACCAACCATCGGCACTGGACCGACTGGTGTTGGAATACCACCAAGATATAATAGTTTAAATTCAAGTAGATGCAGGGCATAAGCTCCTGCAACTGCTGTGGATGTTGCAAATGCTGGCGGTTGAGTCATAGGTACTTTATTAAAGACTTTACCGGTATTCCATGCCTTTCTTAAATTGTTAGCAAGTCTATTTGCACTTCCATAATAGATTGGAATGTATAAACCTCCTAATGGAGCGTTAATCATTGCTGGTAGAGCTGCTGGCATTGGACCGAATGGTTTAACAATACAAGCATACCAATAAGCTATTGTTACTTTTGCCATCATTTCATACGGATCTCCACTAAAAGATTTACCACCAGGCGTAGTGCCACTTGGTTCAAATGGGTGATCGACTGCTGCCGCATCTTCTTCACATGCTGCCGCTGCCTCTTTAGCACATTTAGCTTTATGATATTCAAATTTAAATAGAGTACCTTCTGGCTTAGGATCAATTTCAAAAAATGCTGCTTGCGCATCTGGCTTTTGAGCAGCCGCCGCTAGTTTATTTGCAGGCACTTTTCTCCAATGGTTTTTCCACTCATCGTTTTCATATTTTGATTTTACCCAATTCTCAGTCTTAGTAAATTTTGGCGCATTCGTGATTATCGGGGGATCATTTGCATTACTTATACTAAATGAACCAGTCCTTTTATTTGGGTACCAGCTAAAAGTAGCCACAACATTTGATGTTAAAACTTTCGGTCTAGCACTTGGGTTTTCCGGTGGGCTATGTTCAAAATCATAAGGTACTTGTATCTTATATTCATTTAGTGGACATTCTAAATTATGTGGTAATGTAATTGGTCCGGAAGGATCGGCTTTAATTCTCCTCTTTAAAACAGAGGTGTTAAAAAACATCGATGTATTAGTTTCTCTTTCAGGATGTACTTCTAAAATAGCATCAGTAACTAACTTACTTACATTATCTGCTAGTTTTCTCCAATCATATCCGGCAGCATTAATATCTGTTCTTGCCTGTGTGTTTATATTTGGATAAGGCATACCTGACCACCCGCCTCCAAAACCACTAGAGTTGCTATAATTTTCTTTACCAAGACATGCTACCCAGATATAGAATTCCCACTTAGTAGTTCTATTTGTAATTCTTTCAAACTGTTGTAAAAGTCTAGATGCAAATATCTTTTCTAGATCTGATTGAGACTCTCCGCCTAAAAGACATGGGAATTGAAAGAATCTAAACTTATGTAAATTATATTCTGTTTTTTTAGAATCAACAAACTTATTAAATGCTAAATCATTCTTCTTTCTCATTTCTGCTAACTCCTCTTCATCTGGCGGAGCATCAACATCTGGACAAAAGTCAGCGTATGCAGGATGAGATTCTTTACCCATTTCTGTTAGATTACCATCTTCATCATATTGGTCCATTAGAGGTATATCTCCCTCTTTTAATAATCGCTCGAACGCAATACCATAACCCTCTTTTAATATTAATTCAGCAAGACCATTATTAGCATGGAACGCTCCGAAAGGAGTTTGAGCTTTTGGTGCTCCTTTTACTGCATCAATATAATGTTGAGCAACTGCTTTACCAAAATCATAACGTCCACTTAGTGGTGCAAGATTAATAGCGTTTATCATCCCTGCAGGATTCGTAGTTAATTGTCCATTGATAGGATTTCCAGGAGCAATAGATTTTATTAAGTCTCCGGATGGGGGAAATATAGGCACTTGATCAGTTCCAACCTTTGGCAGTGGATATGAAAGTATCGCTCCACCTGGTTTAGTAAACTGCTGACTCATTATTGTATTAGCGAGTTCAGGAATAAATTTGGGCCACAGTGCAGGCATAGTTATTTATTCTTTTGTTGATACTTAATATGTGTGCTAGATAATTTTGCAACAGTTGCCGGTGTTGGTGGCATTGGTGGACCTGATGGTCCAACTCCTGTTGGATGGATATGTGCATTGTAATCATCTAATAGGGCTTGTAACCAATCTTGTAGAGATTGACCTCTTACCGCCGGTTCAGTTTCATCTGCTCCGCCTTCCCCTGTATTAGATACAAATATATCTCCACAATCCATAAAGATCTTATTATCAGTTGAGATCTTAATAATGCCTTCTTCGTCTAATTGAATGATAGGTCTTTCTTTTTTACCCTCGCCTCTTGTAATGACTAGGCCATCTTCTGGTGAGTGGTAAATTCTTACGTTACGTTCTGCATCGTAGACTAAACTAATTACATCATGCGGTGCATCAGATGCCTCTAAGATGTCTCCCTTTAAGTCTTCGTTTTGATCTACTTGAAACCAGTATTCTGGGTGATAAATGTTACCGTTATCAAATCTAACTGCAACAACATCTCCAACTCTAGGAACTGCATGCGCACCAACCTGATCCCTATTCATAGGAGTTGCCCATGGAATAGCGTCATCTGTTAATTTATCAAATTTACCGAAAACTTTTACGCGCACTCTACCCTGCAGTAGTGGATCTTCATTGATAACTACTTCTCCGAGCCAATGTGTTTCTCGAATATTATCTTTGAAAAGTTCTTTATCATTCATGTATATTGCTGTTTAAGTTACCGTCTGGTGTTGAGTCTATTCCTGTATTAACACCTCCGTGTACATTATCATTTAATGGACCTGCTTGTTTTTGAGCAATTGGATCGTTTACATTAGCGTTTAAGTTACCATCTGGTGTACTATCGATTGCAAATTCATGTATTCTATCACCAACGCCAGAACCGCCGCCACCGCTTGCAAATGCACTTGCAGCACTTCCACCGCTATTAAGTTGGCCTTGGATTAAATTACCAACGGCATTAATTAGACCGCCATTAATAGCATCTTGTATACTACCTAATCCACCAGCACCATGTACATTATCTAATAATAATTTGCCTTTTAAATTACCAACGGCACTATCTAATAGATTACCTGCAAAACCACCGATTTGTGTACCATGTACATTACCAATTCCATTTGGTTGTAGGCTAAAACTATCAATAGCATTTGTTACTCCAGCTACTAAACCTGCTGCAGTATCTTGAATATCATCTTTAATACTACCTATTGTATCTTTTGCTAGATCTTTAAGTCCAATTCTTTTTCTTTCAGTTACAGATTGTGCCCTAGGATCAGAAGCATCATGTACATTAGTTAATGAATCCATTGAGCTAACATTCTGTTGAGCATTAGGACTAACTGTATTTAATGGTATTTGGCTTGGATCAGTAGCATCATTTACAGGCTGCCCTGTAGTTACTAGTCCAGCGTCTCTGTTTTCATTAAACATATTTGGACCTATTCTTGCACCAAGAGGTCTACAAGTTCCCCACTTTATTTTAAGAGTGGGTTTTTTAGCCTCTGGGTTTCTACTCATATCTGCAAAGTAATCTGCAATAGAATCAATGTCAAATTCACAATGTGTAAATCTTAATGCCACGAAAGGCCTAGAATCAGCACCCATGCCGACTAGGTTTGAATTAAATACTGGATGAATATCTTTTACAGTCTTAGCATCTGATCCTGATGAATTAATTCTAGAATCTGGGTTATCTGTAATTCCTAAGTTTCTAGCATCTGTATCTTTTTGAAAAGTTCTTATTTCTGAAAAGTAAATATCCATTGAGAACTCTCTTAAGTTTTTAGGAACAATCTCTACGTATCGATCTAAATCAAAACAAGAGTTCTTGTATAATTCCATAAGACCTATTGCTGTTAATTCAACATTCTCTTCTAAACATTCAATTTCTAGTTGTGGTTTATCATTTCCTCTCCATGGCTCTTTCATATCGCCATAAGTCATAGCCTTTTCAACACCTTTAAGCCCTTGCCAAAACCAAGGCAATTCTCTGTTAACCTTTAGTAATACTCTATTAAAAGTGGCTAAATTATTAGCATATATGTCACCCAAGTCTGTTCTAACAACATTCCTTAAATATCTCTCTGCTTCACCATTTAATAGGGGCGAATGGGCCTCACTCGAATGATCGTTCGCGTGAAACAAAATCATAAAAGACAAGTACGTAGGATCTTCATGGATCTTAGCGCTTCTCGCTCCTTTTCTAAATGCATTTCTGCTGTTATCTTTTTCAGCCATGTTATATTTATCTAGCTTTTATTTTATTCTGCTAAATTAGCAGATCTACTAGGCCATTCTCTTCTAATTAGAGTTAGCTTAGTTGTAATAGCCTCTTCTTTATCGTATAAGTAATCAATATTCTCTACTATATAATAGCCTGAAATAAATTTGTCCATCATTTGAGTCAAGTCATTTTGATCACCATCTGGCTTTCCAGCACCTAGAGGTCTTTCTGTTAAACCAGCCTCTTCTCTCTTTTGGTCTGCTTTTTGTTCAGCCTCTATTTTTACTCCATCATAATGATACATTACTATTGGTATTTTACAAAACTTATATATGGATGGGTTAAAGCCAACTACATCAACTATTAACTTCATCTTTTCTATTTCCATGTTATTTTGAGCGTCATGTAGTTTAGTGTAAATAGCATTAGAATGAGTATTACCTAGCCCATCATCACCGGCGTTTTGTCTGCCCATGTATTTAAACTTAACTTGATCTTTATAGCGCTCATCTTTTCTATTTCCTCTTAATGGTTCATCAAGTTCAGATAATTCTTCTGTTACTAAAGGCTCAATTGTAAATTCTTGAAATCTATCTCCAGAATCAGAGTTATTATCATATATCTGAGCCGTTCTAGCATACCCTGCCTTAAGACTAACTGTAGATGAGTTATTCACTAGTTCATAAGAATTAATAAAACAGGTTAAACCTGAAAGGTCTTTATGGTTAGTTAACAATAGAGGTACTTCTACATTATCAGAATCAGTTGCATCTTCATTTCCCGCTTTCTTGCCTTCAGATTCTGCAAATCCAGTTAATACTGTCATTACTTCATCTAATTTTGGGCTAGGTGAATTAAAGATCTTATTAATATCTATAAAATTTAAATAGTAATATTGGTCTATATAAAATTTAACAAAAGAATCGTCAGAAATATATGAGTCTTGTACAATTGATTTAATAAAAGTAAGATAAGAATCATAAGCTTGTATTCTAGGCTGAGCATCATCAGTAGAATCTACATTTGTAGCAAGACCTATTTCTAAATCTCTAACAATAGTTTCTAAATGATTTAAAGAAGTATCAGAATCTAATACCTGGCAGTCTTCTGCGAATAATCTAGGTATTTTAGCAATACCATTCAATGTAATCATACTACCTCCTGGTGTATTAGCATTGTCTGCTTCAGTTTTAATTTCTGTAATATCAAAATCCATGTGGACTGATTTAAAAGTCTCTTGGTGTTTTGAGTTTAAAAGAATTGTAAAGAAGTCACCATCTCTTGGCATAGAGTCTACTTTAAAGGCACCATGTGAATCATCAAAACTTACAGTACATCTAGGTATTTGCCCTTTTAATTCTAATGCAACACTTTCTATTTCATTTGACGTTACTTGAACACCATTACATAAAATAAATGGTTCAAACCCACCAATCTCTTTTGATTGTTTATCTACGTTCTCACCAGATTCTTCAGCCAGTGCGTCCATCTTGATTTCCGTTGGGAGTATTGCCGGTTCTACAACCGCTAAAATGTGATTTTCTAATTCCATTCTTTAATATTAATTACAAGGTGCTCCGTCGTTAGAAACTCCTGATGCATTATTACTACCCGATGGAGCTGATCCCGAATTATTGTTGTTACCTGTATTTGTTGCTGTATTTCCAGTACCTCTTCCAGATCCAGTTCCATTTCCAGTTCCATTTCCAGTTCCAGATCCGTTTCCACCTGAACCAGTTCCGTTTCCAGATCCATTTCCACGGCCACTTCCACCTGACTTGTTATCTAATAAGTTGTTTAATTGGGTTTCAGTTAATCCTTTACCATTACCTGAACCTGATCCGTTTCCACCTGAGCCCGATCCGTTTCCAGATCCTTGTGATGCTAAAACACTGTCTCTTAAGTCCTGTCCTAAATCGTTAAATATTTCATCAACTACTGCATCAGTTCCACCGGATCCTGTACCATTTCCGCTTCCGCTTCCACCAGAACCTCCGGTTGCATTTCCACCTGACCTTGGATTAACAGGGCCATTTTGAGCCTGCGCACCAAAGATAATATTACCGTCTTTATCAAACTTATAGTTTTTCTGTCCCAATGGAATAACATTAGGAGGTAGTAATACTTCTTTGTTGTATTTCTTTTTTAAAGCATCTAGTCTTCTTTGATCTTTTTTAGTAAACCTCTTGCTCTGTAAGAATTGATTCTTTATCTTATTATCTTCTGAAGCAGAGGGTCTCTCTAATTTAGTAAAAGCAACTCCAGATGGTGGTATAATTAATTCATCCCCTGGCTGTAAACCAAATGGATCCGAAATACCATTCCATTTTAGAATTAAATCAGTTTTAGTTTGATCGCCATAATATTCTAAAGCTATTAAATCAGGTCTTGTAACCTCATCTTCTCTAACTATATGTAGGCGCAAGCCTCTATTGACTAATGCTTTATTTCTAAAAAGCATAGACGGTTGAGCAAAAATATATTTGCCGTCTCCTTGTGTTTTATTTCTTAGTGATCTAAAATTCATATTATCCTGCTGCCATGTCAGAGTTACGTAACGCTCTATCTGGCGTTAACCTGCTTCTGTCTTTATTTCCGTATGCCGACATATCTAATACATCGTCTAATGATTTGCCTTCAACTTCTGGTTGTAAGTACATTCTACCTCTACCTGCGTTAAACATAGATTCAATTTCTGATTTATCTCTAGGTCTACCAGGTTTTAAAGTTACTTCCATTTTTAATTTACTAGGAAAGCCTTCATAACCTAATGGGCCATCAAATTCAAATTTAGCATTTTCTAAACACAGGTTACCACAAACTAACATCGGGTTCATAGGATTACCTACTGTTAAATGCCATTGTCCTGTTGGATCTCCTGTTAAGAATGCTTTAATAATATCACCACCAGAAGGAGAACCTAAATGTTTCATTAAGGCTCCACCAATCATGTTATCTAAAATCTTAGAATCACCTAAGGCATTAAGTCCTTTACCATTCATTAATCCAGATGCAGCTTTACCTAAATCATCAAATCCAGCACCTAGTGTAGATTTTAATTGAGTAACTACTGATCCTAAATAACCAGAATAATCACCAGACTTTAATTTATCAAAATCACCAAAAGGTTTACCAGTAGAACCATTACCACCAGTGTGTCTAACAGCACCACCCCAGAAAGGAGCATTGTTATATGTTATTGCTAATAGGTTTGATATTACATCCATAAAGACTACCTTTGGCGATGTATTGTCAAATCCTCTTAAGTCATAATAAAAGTTAAGTTTAAATTCATTATCAAATTTAAGACCTTTATCATTTCTAGCTAGTACGCTTTTAATAGCATTGTAAGGTCCATATACCATATTTGGATATGTGTCTCCTAGTGCATCATGTTGTCCTATTGTATTAATACGATCAGATTCTGAAGCAGTATATCCATTTGCACCAGCCTCTGCAGCTTTGGAAATCGGATTACCGTCAATTAAAGCACCAATTGTACCTCTTCTCTTTTCTTTACTACCACCAGATGCAGTTTGTACAGACGATTGAATTTCTTCCCATCCAAATCCAGTACCGAATGAAAGTATTTCTTTTAAGTCATTTCCTAACGCTGGTGATAACCATGTCACAGCTCTAGCTAAATCCGGTTCTGAAATATCTAATTCAGCACCACTCTCGTCATAAGATCTAGCATTTACAATATCATCTCCAACTGGGAATGAAAACCTTCTTAAAGTAATTAAGTATTCATTTGATATTTGACCATAATGTTCTGTTTGTATGAAATCTCTATATGCATAAGAAAAACCTACGCCACCATTCTCTTCACAATGTGTTACAATTCTATGGGCAGTTGGATTTAAAACTTCTGCTGCCATAGCACCAGTACCTACAACTGCAGTTCCCCAATCTCCATATTCAGGACTTCCATACGTAGTACCTCCAACATAATTTCTATAATTTAATAATGTCCATGAGTTAGTTTTTGATCTAACAGTTTGTACACCTTCAATTGTTTTTTCTGGATCTTTAATCTCATAAGCTCTAGAATCTAATACAGAACTACCATAAATACCAGGTCCACTTGTATCTGCCGGCCCTTGAACTGCCGTGTTCTCAGAAGTACCTTGATTAACTGGATCAACTGCAGCTGTTTCATCTGCACCTAGCGCCGCATTATCTGAAGCATCTTGAGCCTCAGCGTTAGAAGTCGGCTGACCTGCTCTAGTACCGTCTCCATTTAGCGGATAATTACTTACCGTCCTGTCACCAGTATCGGAATTCTCGTAAATATGCTTCGTAGGAGGACCTGGTAGAGTGCCAATCTTAGTTAAACTCATATTAAAAATCTATTTGTTTTTTATATATATCTGACTATGTATCAGGATAATATATTTAGACCCATTCTCCCCGGTCTAATTCATTGTGATCTGGTCTATATAGTACTTTATCTATCCAATCATTATCTTTAGGGTATCTTTCACCTAAAAACTTTTGTAAAGCTTTTACATATTCACCTTTACTATGAAAGTTATATTGACCAGTATATGTAGTACGGCTAGTAAGCTCATACAGTTCTTTTAAGGTAACTTCTGCTTGGAAGTCTTGTATCTTATTAAATAGGCGGTCTTGTTCAGCCTTGGTCTTCACACAAAACACTGAATCAACAGTGATAAGATACTGTTTCCATTTATCACCATTAAAGACTCTATCTTCTAGAACTTTAACAGTTTTATATTCTTGCCTCTTTAAGTTAATCCGGGTTTCTTTACCTTCGAAGTCTCTTATGAATCTTCCACCAAACAAGTAAGACTTCAAAAAGACTATATTATCATAGAACTTTTTTATACGAAGTTGATACCTAGGATTTACATCGTCGAATTTAACGTCGTAAATTAGGGCTCTTACCGGAATTAGTACGTTCGGGTTTTGTGTAGATGAGATTAAAGCCTGTACATATTCACCTTTAGTAAATACTTTATGCTTAATCATGGTCTATAAATCTAACATTATCAAACTTACTGAGAACTCCCCTTTTAGGGTAATCGCATCTGTTAATAATAATTAGATCTATATCGAATGGTTCACCAGTTAAGTCACTAATAAAATCTTTAAAGTTTAAGATAGCAGAACCATCTAGGTTTTTAAACATATAAAGTAACTTAGCATTCTCGTTCTCCTTTTCTACATTATCAGTAATTAATTTCTTAATCAACTTTCTAATATAAAGAGATACGATAACATCTGATGGCTCCTCACTATAAGGGTCACTCTTAACTAATCTATTTACAATATCGAAATAGGATATAGTCAAATCATAATTCCCAGACTTTGCTAATTTTTCAAACTCAGTCCTAGTTTTACACCAAACACCTTCTATTTGTAGTGTCATTTCTTTAACATAGACTGCAACCTCTTTAATTCTTTTTCAGTAACTGCAATCTTATTTTTAAGTTCAGTATCATTTGGGGCATACTGAGTTCCCCATTCAGTTTTAATTCTTAAACAACTAGAGTCTAATTCTGTTCCGGTAGATAATCCCAAATCCAATACTAAATCTTTTAGAAATTTAACTTGGTTATGTCTGGCTGTAATACCTTCAAAATCATACACGGTTCTTGTCGTGTATTCTTCTCCACCTCCATTAACATTATCGTCAATTAGAAATTTTAACACACCATTGTCTGCTGGCTCTATTTGAATACTAATCATTCTGTATTTTTATTTTTGTCTCGAAGCTTTAGAAGCCCTAGCTTCTTTATATAGAGCTTTCGAAGCTTTTTTATCTGCTCTGTAATTGTCTTTATCTTTAACCGCTGTTAAAGACCAAGCCTCTTCTAGAGTTTTAATTTCTTTTGCATTAAATCCTTGGTTAGTCCAAGTTTCTTTTAGTCCTTCTAACACTGATTCTAAATACTGAGCATTTATCTTGTCATTACGATCTAGATTCTGTTGATGAATCTTTTTACCATTCTCAAGATTAGCCGCTCTAAACTTAGTTCTAATTTCACCAGTATATGAAAGCTTACTAAGGTACTTAAATATACCTTGTTGCTTCATCATTTGACGTCTTTGTCTTCTATTAGTATTCGATGCTTGGGGCTGCGTTGCCGCCTTTGGCTGGTTTGGATTTAATTCCGGTGTTAAGTTTGCTTGTTCTGCCATTATAGTATGTTTTAATGAATTCTTCTGCTTGTGGTTTTAATTGTTCTTGTAAGTTATTTATCTGGCTCTCTACCAGTAGCAATATTTGCTCGTTTAGATCTGCCTTTGTAATATCCATCTGATCTTTAAATAGGTCATAAACTTCTTTTGATGGAACCTTAAGTTCAAGAGGCATTGTAATAGTATTCTTAGCGCTAATCTTTTTTAGCATCTCTAACATTACGTTAAGTTCTCCGTTTACTTTAGCAGTTGGTTGTGGACCATCTGGTCCTTTTTTAGGAGCAACGGGCGTATTACTAGGGCCTTTAAAAGGAACTGCTAACTGATTAGCATGTTCTTCTGTCTTAGCTTCCATAAAGAATTCTTCACCAATAATATTAGTGTAGCATCTTGTGCCATCTGTAAATAATGTGAAATCACCATCTATTTTATCAACAGTTACAATGTCACCTGCTCTTTCGGTTTTAGTCCAAACTAAAATCCTTTCTTTAGTATCAGTCGTACTCATCTTTTTTTTATTTATTAGCATCTTGGCCAGTACCTGCATGTAATATACTGCCTGGTTTATTATTATACTCACTTTCTATAAATTGTTTAATAAATTCAATACTTTCACTAGGACCAATGATTGCATCTCTCTTTTGAAATGGTATTACCCATCGATTATGAAAGCTCTCCTTACCATGCTGTGTTAAAAAATCTTTTAATTCTTGTTCTTCTGGCAGGTACATTTTATTAAATCCCATTTACTTTTCTGTGTTAAAGAAGAATGTCTGAAACAGTCTTCCGTCGTTAATATCTTTTCCAAAATAATCTAATGATGCATGGAAGTAATCACCCCTGTAAATTACTAATCTATTAAATACATTAGCCACTCTATCTGTCATTTCCCATTTAGTGTAATCAATGCCATCGTCATGTATTATATCTAGCAACTCGTGATTAGTTTCATTGTTAGGCAATAGCGGAGTTGCTGAGTGCCCAGTTTCTATGTGTCTGTATAAAGCAGTTCCACCGGAAAGAGGAGCATCTGGAGTTAAGTATAATACTCCTGCCCATTTAGTATTATTATCGGAATGAATCCACGTGCGATCTTCGGCTGTAGTAAATTGAAACGAACCGCAATACTCTTCCTCGCCCTCTTTAGGCCAGTTTATTTTACCATGTACTGCGGACATGTGTAGTTCAATATACTCCTTTAAACTGGGAGATAAAAACGATTTAGTTCGCTGTCCTGGATAATTACCCTTTACGTCAAAGTCTTGGCTCAGTGCGAAGTCTCTAACCTCTATCGGGTTACTATAAAAGTTATCTACGATTATTAAATTATATGCCATTAGTTTATTGTTTTAAGTCTCTCTTCAAAAGAAGGAGGGAAGAATCCTGTTTTATTTATCAAGCTTCTAAAGCAAGCATCCAGTATATAAGTTACTGCCCAATCATCTTTAGATCTAATGCTCCTACCAGTTCCTTGTTGTATTGCAATCCCTGTTTTCCAATCATACCATCCTGGGAATGTATTCATCTTAGCTTTCACTAATGGATCGCCAAGAGATGGATAGGGTACTTTAAAGAAGATCTGAAATCTAGACTTATCATCTTTAAGATCTAGGCCTTCTAAAAGAGACGGTCCAACTAAGACCTTACCTTCAGTTCTGTTAAATAGGTCAATTGCGCCACTCCTCTCTTTTGCCATGTCATAGCTTATTAGATTAAAGCTGTGTTTTGATTTGGCATTTATTTCATTCATGAACTGATAGGAACCGGCGTGAATAATTCCACTTTGTCCCTTGTGTTTATCTAGGATTTTGTCTAAGGTCTTTATTACATGAGGGAGATTTTTATCGCGTTCTCTAAAAGATAATTTATGCCTGTTAATGAAAACGATGGGGGATTTTTTGTAATCGAAATTATTGTTCATCCTAATAACCTTTGCAGCTCCCATACTAGTATGTTTCGCAAATGATTTAATATCACCTAATGTCGCTGACATGAATACTTTAAAGCCACTTTTCTTTTGTAAGAATTTATCAATCATCATTGCTTCCTCTAAACATAAGAACTTTACTTCAGTTTCTTTACGATCAATAACGATAGCGTCATTTCCGAGTTCTTTAATAATGTCATGATAGTCATCAAATTTACACCATATATCTTTAAGTCTATCCATGCGCCCAAAAAAGCTCTGCCATTCTTTAGGGACGTCTCCGGTCCTATACTGTAGCTTACTAACTTTGAGGGCTGCTGATCTGGCCTTGCGGTAAACCTTGGCAATACCTCTGAATTCGCTGATGTGCCTCATGAGCTCCTGGTGATCGTCTTCCCGCATTAAGCGGTCAACAATGTCTTCTATTCTGTTATCAGATACCCAGGCAGTTTGCAGGCCATGCTTCTGTATAAACTTGTTTACCTCTTTAAATAACTTAGGAGTACCCATGTCTATTCTAGGACTAAAGTGTGATTGTACTATACTGTCTACCTTATGTGCCTCATCAAAGAATACAAAGTCTCTTATAGGAAATGGTACCTCTCTATCTTGTTCTTGCATCTTATCCTCTACATAATTCCTTTGTATTAGATAGTATGAATAGTTAAAGAGAGCTACAGGTAGCTCCTTTGCGCGCCGGCGGCCTTGTAGATACCCACAAGTTCCCCAGCATTTTAATTTCTCGGCAGCTTCATACCCAATCCCTTTCATCTTACAATCAGCAAGTGAGAATGGAAGATCATTTACGCTACATGTGTAATTGTCTACTCCTCTTATACTGGGCCAATTAAGTTTTAGCCTTTTAAAGTCTTCTTCATATTGATCTTGTAGCATTAGATCAGAGGTTACTAAATAACCTCTTTTACCTAATTCTTTGAGAATGTGCGCGGACCACATAGCAATTAGTGATTTACCGCTTCCAGTTGGGGCATCTAAAATAATAGTCCCTTGTGGATCTTCAATGTAATGATTGCAGATAGCTTCAATAACTTCCCTCTGTCCTGCTCTGAATTCAAAGCCTTCACCAAATATACCTTTACTTAATGATTGATCTATAAGTTCTTTTACTGTTCCGCGTTCCAACATATAACCTCTTTTACTTCGATACCTGCTTGTTTAAGTAATTCTACCCCTCCCATATCCCTATAGTCTTCTGAATAAAATACTCGCTTAATACCTGATTGAATAATTAATTTTGCGCAGTCAAAGCATGGACATGTAGTTACATACATATCCGCTCCTTCTGAGCTTAGTGTTGATTTACTTACTTTTGCTAAGGCATTTGATTCTGCATGCAGGACTTCTCGTCTTGTTACTTCTTTAGAGCAGCAACCTCCTTCACAAGTGTAACCCTTTTCTTCTAATGTTAATGCATGGTCTGGATTCTCATAATACCTAATTTGATCCTCTTCACAATCATTATTAAAGCCATGTGGTGTGCCGTTATATCCAGTTGATATAACTTGTGTATCTTTCACAATAATACAACCTACGCGCCTGCGTTTAGCATAGGAGAGTTTGGCTATTTGATAAGCCATCTGCATATAAATTAAGTCTACTGGTAATCTTGGCATAATAAAAAAGAGTCTATGTTACTATTGTTATACATAGACTCTTTAAAAAGTTTAATTCGATGATACTCAAATATTAAAACTCAAATGGGATATAATCATCATCTTTATCCATACCGTACCAGACACCTTTGTCTTGCCAGTAGATCCATCCATACTTATCGTCAATAACTACTTCAAACTTTCCTTTAGGCGTCTTCACGCTCTTCTTAGGAGCTCTGGCGATATACTTAAGTACAGGAACACCATCGTCCCATGTTTTCTTAGTAGATCTAGCTTCAACTTCAGTACCATCACCAAATCCATGGTGAAATTCAGCACCTTCGATCTCATCAGCTAATAGCATAGTAGGAGTTTTATCAGATTCATTAATTACTGATTCTGACATTACTCTTTTATATTGTGTTTGTAATTCTTTAAATTCAGCTTTAAGTTTAGAAGGAATTCTTTTCTTAATACCCCAATTATCTCCAAAGATTAGTGGAGCTACAGCGCCCATTCCAGCAGTCTTAACCTGCTTCTCATATTTTCTAGCGTAAGCAGATTGGTCAAACCAGTCTAATGCAGCTTGAGCCATATCCTTAGATATTTTAACTCCTTCGATTTCTGAGGTGTTGCCGTCAACTACCATTTTAAATAGTTTTTTAGCAGGTGCTTGTCTTGCCTCGTTTAATTCTTGTATTGATTTTATGAATTTCATATCTTGTTATTCTTTTGCTGCGCCGTAAACTTCTTTAAGCTCTTCTATTTTTTTGCCATAAGCCTCTTTCATCTCATTACATAAAGCTTCGTACATTTCTTGAGTCAATTCTTCATCTTTTACTTCAGCATATCCCTCTTCCATTGCTTTAGCAGCAAGAGCAGCAACTAACGCTGCGTTTTCTTTCATATACATTTCCAAAGTATGGTCTTGGTACTCATCTTTCTCATAAGCACATGCAGCTTCTTTGACTGCATTGTACCCACCAGATAACATTTCTTCTACTGTAGCAACAGCTTCAGCTTCAGCCTCAACTTCTTCCCCAGCCTCTTCAGCTTCTGCGTCATCCGAATCATCATCGTCAGAATCTCCATCATCATCAGAATCGTCAGAGTCGTCGTCGTCAGAATCATCGTCATCAGAATCATCTTCACTTTCTTCATCGTCTTCGTCTTCAATTTCGTCTTCAGCGTCAGGGGTAGGTTCTCCATCCTCTTCGCATTCTTTGCAGTTACCGTCTTCATCATGCCCACATGGACACTCTTCTAATTCTTCTTCGGAAACTTCAGTCTTATCTCCTAATCCTTGATTAGCAGAGTATTCCTCGAATGATAGTATTTTTTTAGCCATAATATATTGTTTTAATTAATTTTGTGTTTATGTTTAGAACATTCCGCCGGAATATGGATCATCATCATCTTTTTCTAGATTCGCAGCGTTATGTACAACAATACCACCTGCAATGTAATTATCTACTGCTTCAGCATCTAAGTTATATGACATAAGTGCATTGTTTTCTAATAGTTGAATTGACGTAAGTAATTCCCATGTACCGGTAGTGAAATATCTTATAGAATCTCCTTGCTTTAAATCTCTAACAGCTAAGAATAAAATGCTTCCATCTGCTCTTTTGGTTAAGATTGGGTGTTCTCCAGTTACTTTTAATGAACCGGAACCGAATACTAAATTAAATGCGGTACTAAATACCTCAGATTGGATAGCCTTAACTTCTGTTATCGTATTGCTAGAAGTAAAATCAACATCGTTAATATTCCAAGTTTCCCAAGAGTTTTCTTCTAATGATAATCCAGGTAATGTAATACCTTGAACTCTATCTCCTATTACTACATCTTCTACTTTTTTAGATGTTCCATCTTCCATTAGAATTAATTCACCTGCTAAGATACAACCACATAATCCAGGGCCCATGTATGTTGCATCAAACGGTGTCTGAGTGTTCCCTATGTATTGACTACTATTGAACTCATACATTACAGAGCCCTGTCCTGGTAAATTAGTAAGTCCGGCTATCTTATTTGCTAGACTGTATTGGCTTCTAAGTGTTTTCATCGCTCCACCATCACATGGTACTGCAGTCCTAAAATACATAGTCTGTAATGTAGTTGTGGTGGTTGGCTGAATTGCTTGACTCTGTGTAAAAGATATAACATCCCTTACCGATGCATCAGTAGGGTGGGTTACCACTAAATATGCCGTTCTTGTTGGATTACTGTTTTCTGCCATCGTTTAATTTTTTAATTTATATTGTATTTAATTGTAAGGATCTATTGAAACGCTTAAGTTTACTGATCCAGAATTATTAAAAGTTCCTCCACTTCCATTGGTTATCCAAGAAGGAGCGCTAATTGGTGTTGAACCAGACGCGTCTGCCGCCCAATACATTTGACCGGCTCCACCGCCACCACTAGATTTATATGTGATAGATGGCAGGTTACCCGCTACAGCATCAGTATTCACTTGGGCTTGTAATAAAAATGATTGGCCACCAGAAGTAACCGTTTTATTACCACTAGTCCATGCTATAGTTCTAGCTTGTGTTGTTGTCGCAGCTGTAGGTTGAGTCGTTGCAGCTGTTTTTTGAGTCGT
>ERZ767310.72-NODE-72-length-57149-cov-5.319666_pt1 | contig 57149 bp, 47 predicted proteins | sample MGYA00374954_ERZ767310 | MGnify/ENA primary metagenome ERZ767310 (study PRJEB28948, sample SAMN06267188) | marine metagenome | isolation source: Columbia River Estuary | place: USA:Columbia River Estuary, USA | collected 2013-07-23 ...
AAAAAATGGGTATTGCCACTGTGGCGGTCTATTCTGATGCCGACGCCGATGCGCTGCATGTGCAGATGGCTGACGAGGCAATCAATATAGGCCCGGCCGCCTCAGCGGAAAGCTATCTGGTGATTGATAAGATTATTCAGGCCTGTCGTGATACTGGCGCTGATGCGGTGCATCCGGGCTATGGGTTTCTCTCGGAGAATAGTCAATTCCGCGATGCGCTGGATGATGCGGGTATTGTGTTTATTGGCCCGGGTAAAAAAGCCATTGAGTCTATGGGGGATAAAATTACCTCTAAGCTAATTGCTGAAAAGGCGGGGGTTAACTGTATTCCCGGTTATACCGATGTGGTGCGTGATGGGGACCATGCGGTGGAGATCAGCGCGGGAATTGGTTACCCGGTGATGCTTAAGGCCTCTGCTGGTGGCGGTGGTAAAGGCATGCGTGTCGCCTGGAATGAGGCAGATTGTCGCGATGGTTTTGAGCGCGCCACCAATGAAGCACGCTCTAGCTTTGGCGATACGCGCATCTTTATTGAAAAATATATCCAGCAGCCACGGCATATCGAAATTCAGATAATGGCCGATGGTCATGGCAATGTGATTTATCTGGGTGAGCGAGAGTGCTCGATTCAGCGCCGTCACCAGAAGGTGATTGAAGAGGCGCCCTCACCATTTCTAGATGAAGCCACTCGTCAGAAAATGGGTGAGCAGAGTTGTGCGCTAGCAAGGGCGGTGGATTATCAGTCGGCGGGTACGGTGGAGTTTATTGCTGACGCGGATATGAATTTTTATTTTCTGGAGATGAATACTAGGTTGCAGGTGGAGCATCCGGTCACTGAGTTGGTTACGGGTCAGGATCTGGTGGAGATGATGATTCGGGTGGCGGCTGGTGAGAAGCTGTCGTTGGCTCAAAGCGATGTGACACTGACTGGCTGGGCGATGGAATCGCGGGTCTATGCGGAGGATCCGTTCCGTAACTTTATGCCCTCCATTGGCAGGCTATCTGGCTATCGTGAACCTGAGGGGGAAGGCGTGCGGGTAGATAGCGGGGTCTATGAGGGGGGTGAGGTTTCCATGCACTATGACCCTATGATTTCTAAGCTGATTACCTATGGCGATAATCGTGAAGCAGCTATTGATCTTATGGTGGATGCGCTGGATGCCTATTATATTCGCGGGGTAAATCACAATATTAGCTTCCTTAATGCCTTGATGGTGCATCCGCGGTTTGTGGCCGGTGAACTCACTACTAACTTTATTGAGGAAGAGTTCCCCGAGGGCTTTAATGCGGATTTAGTGCCGCAGAATAATCCTCATATTGCGGTGGTAGTGGCTGCCGCTGTGCACCAGGAATACCGCGAGCGCTCGTCGCAGATCTCTGGCCAGTCGGAGGGACATGAATATCAGGTGCCTGATCAATGGGTGGTGATTACTGGGGCTGAAGAAACTCCAGTGTCCATGAATCTAACCCTGTCTGGCTTTTTGGTGTCTATTGGCAATGATGACTATTCGGTGGTCACTGACTGGGCTCTGGGTGAGCCTTTGTTTGAGGCCCAGATTAATGGCCAGCAGGTTACTGTGCAGGTTGAGCGCTCCGGTTCTGGCTACAAGCTGTTTTATCGTGGCGCGGAGATTAATGCGCTGGTGCTTTCGCCCAAGGCGGCGGAGCTCAATAAGCTGATGCTGGAAAAGGTTCCAGCGGACCTGTCCAAGTATTTGCTCTCGCCTATGCCTGGGCTGCTGGTTAAGCTGGCGGTTAAGGTGGGTGATCAGGTTAAGACCGGGGAGGAGCTGGCAGTAGTTGAAGCCATGAAGATGGAAAATAGTCTGCGCGCTACCAATGATGGTATTGTGGCCAAAATATCGGCAGATGTCGGTGATAGTTTGATGGTGGATCAGGCGATTTTGGAGTTTGAGTAGATATTAAAATGTTAGCACAGCAAATACTTGCAGGAGATCGCCGGGCTCTGGCCAAGGCGATTACTCTGGTGGAATCCACCCGCGCTGATCACGGTGAGCAGGCGGTGCAGTTGCTGGCGGAGCTAATGCCCCATACGGGCAAGTCTATTCGCATTGGTGTCTCCGGTGCGCCGGGGGTGGGCAAGTCGACTTTTATTGAATCTCTGGGTAACTATTTAACTGGGCAGGGCCATCAGGTGGCGGTGCTGGCTGTTGATCCTACTTCTGCTGTGAGTGGAGGTTCTATTCTGGGGGATAAAACCAGAATGGAGGCGCTATCGGTTAATCCTAAGGCCTTTGTGCGACCTTCCCCTGCGGGCACTACTCTCGGCGGTGTGACCCGCCGCACCCGTGAATCACTGCTGCTCTGCGAAGCTGCTGGCTATGATGTGATTATTGTTGAGACTGTGGGGGTGGGGCAGTCGGAGACTGCTGTCTCCGATATGACTGATATGTTTTTGCTGTTGCTGTCGCCCGGCGGTGGTGATGACTTGCAGGGTATAAAGCGGGGCATTATGGAGCTGGCGGATCTGGTGCTGGTCAATAAAGCCGATGGCGACCAGGCTAATCTGGTCAATCAAACTCTGTCTGATTATCGCGGGGCTCTGCAGTTTATGCAGGCGCGCACGCTTGGCTGGACACCTAAGGTCCATAGCTGTTCGGCTTTAGAGGGCCAGGGCATAGCGCAGGCCTGGGCTGTGGTGGAAGACTTTCGTGCTGTGCTGACTGAGTCCGGTGAGTTGGAGGGGCTGCGAGCTCAGCAGGCCAAGGCCTGGATGTGGGCTGAGACTGCTGCAGAGCTGTTGGCGGATCTGCGCAATCACCCGGCTGTTAGCTCGCTGGTTCCAGAATTAGAGGCCGCTGTATTGGCCGGTGAGCTGCCAGCCATTGTTGCGGCTCAGCGACTTATTGAGACTTACAAGACCGGCCAGTAAGTCTATAATTGCACTTTAATTGAAGCTACAGCAGTTGCCAGAATCACAGAGTTACAGAATCACAGAAGGAAAGCTAATCCATGGCCAGTACCGGCAGTAAAAACCTAACCGCAATTATGGCAGCTAACAGCGCCTACGCTGAGACCTTTAACAAGGGCGATCTGCCTTCTCCTCCCGCCAAGCGTTTTGCAGTACTTACCTGTATGGATGCCCGTATGGACCCGGCCAAATTTGCTGGGCTGAGCCAGGGCGATGCCCATGTGATTCGCAATGCTGGGGGCCGCGCCTCAGACGATGCTATTCGCTCACTGATTATTTCCCACAAGTTTTTGGGCACCACGGATTGGTTTGTGATTCAGCACACTGGCTGTGGTATGGCCACTGTGACTGATCAGCAGATTGCCGAGCTGCTCCGGGACGACCTGGAGACCGCTGAGCACAATGGTGAATGCTGGGTAAACCCTCAGCGAGAGAGCAGCGACAACCACAAGCCGGGCTCTGACCTGGCTGAGTCTATCTGCTGGCATACGATCGGTGATCTGCACCAGTCGGTGTTGCAGGATGTGGAGTTAATCGCCAACCATCCATTGGTACCCAGCCATATTACTGTGACTGGGCTTATCTATGATGTGCAGACTGGCCTGCTTAGTCGCGTCTCTGCATAACCCCCCAACCAATAAAAAGGTCCTAAAAATATGAAAAGATTTGGACCAGGTTTGCTGGTAACCGCTGCATTTATAGGCCCTGGCAGCATAGCTACGGCCAGTGCTGCCGGTGCTAACTTTGGCTTTGTGCTGCTTTGGGCGCTGCTTTTTTCTCTGCTTGCCACCATGGTGCTGCAAGAAATGGCTGCGCGTCTGGGGCTGGTAACCGGAGAGGGCCTGTCTCAGGCACTGCGCACTACCTTTAGTAATGCCGCCCTTAGCCGCGCCGCAGTGATACTGGTGGTGGCCGCTATTGGGGTGGGTAATGCTGCCTATGAGGCGGGCAATATCTCTGGCGCGGCTCTGGGGTTGCAATCACTGTTACCTTTTTCCAGTGCAGTCTGTGCGCTGTTGATTGGCGGTTTAGCTGCTCTGCTGCTGGGCGGGGGTGGCTATAGGTTGCTCGAGCCTATTCTTATTGTACTGGTGCTGACCATGAGCACGGTGTTTGTGGTGACCATGCTGATGATCGATCTTGATCTGGGCGCCATGTTCAGTGGTTTATTTGCACCCAGTATGCCCAGTGGCTCAGCCTTAACTGTGATAGCTCTTATTGGCACCACTGTGGTGCCCTACAATTTATTTTTGCACGCCAATATTGTGCAGGAAAAATGGCGGGGGGTTGATACGGCCCAGGCCATTAAGGAATCCCGCGGGGATACAGTAATCTCTATAGGGCTGGGCGGCCTGATTACATTGGCGGTAATGAGCACCAGTGCGGTGGCATTTTTTAATACAGGCGCTGAGTTTTCCGCGGCCAGCCTGGCTACTCAGTTGGAACCCACTTTAGGCAGGGCAGCTAATAGCTTTTTTGCCTTTGGTTTAATGGCTGCGGGTTTAACTAGCGCCATTACAGCTCCGCTGGCGGCTGCCTATGCGGTAAGCGGTGCCATGGGCTGGCCAACCCATTTCCATGATCGGCGCTTTAAGGCTATCTGGATGCTAGTGCTGGCGCTGGGCACTCTGTTTGCGGCCCTGGGCACCAAGCCTATTGCGGCTATTTTATTTGCCCAGGCGGCCAATGGCATACTGCTGCCGGTGACGGCGATCTTTTTGATTATTATTATGAACCGGACTGAGCTGCTGGGTGAGTACCGCAATAGGTTGCTGACAAATATCTTTGGAGTGGCCGTAGTCACTGCGGTAACTGGCTTGGGGCTTTGGAATATAGTTAGGCTGTTTGTGTAGGATTGAGATTCTTCGCTGCGTTTAGCGTGCTTCGCGAAGCGTTTTGGGTATAGGCTATCATTCTGAGGAGCGCAGCGACCAAGTATCGCTCCCCCATAAAAAAAGCGGCTAAAAAGCCGCTTTTTTTATGGCTGAAACTCAGCTTAACCGCATTTAGAGTCGCCGCAGTTTAGGCAGGTCATGCAACCATCCATCAGGATGCTGGCTTTAACGCTGCACTTTTTACAGACTTCAGCCGTGGGCGGAAAATCGTTGGCCTCTGCCGCTGGGCTAGCTGCAGCGCCTTCAAATTCAGCGCGCTTCTCATTCATAATCTGCTGCTGATGTTCGGGGATCTCAGGCTTTTTTAGCATGCCAATCTTCTGCAAATGATCTTCGATGGCCCAGCCAATCTCTGCAACCAGTGAGGGCATAAACTTGCCGCCTGGCTTAAAGTAGCCGCCCTGGGGGTCGAATACTGCCTTCATCTCTTCTACCAGGAAGGTGCAGTCGCCGCCTTTGCGGAATACGGCTGACAGTACTCTGGTCAGGGCTACAATCCACTGGAAGTGATCCATGTTTTTGGAGTTGATAAAGACTTCGAAGGGACGGCGCAGCTCGTGGTCTGTACCCTGGTTCAAAATAATATCGTTGATTGTCAGGTACAGGGCGTGATCAGACATTGGCGTCTTGATCTTGTAGGTGCTGCCAGCCAGCTCTTCAGGGCGCGAGACTTTCTCGTGCATCTGAATAATATTGCTTTCAGTCTCTTTGGCGGCGGCCTCTTTGACCTGCTCTTCGGTGGCTACTTTGTAGCCTACGATTTTTTGTGAAATTTTATTGCTCATTGTATTCCTCGTACTATTCCATGCTTCTTGCTAGTGAACCTGTGGGCTTAGAACTTACCGTAGTAACCTTCTTTAAGCGCGTCGAACAGGTTGGCCGCTGTGTGGGTTTCGCCATCGTATTCAACTTCTTCGTTGCCCTTGAATTCAACGGTTGAGCCGTCTTCCAAGTTGAAGCTGTAGGTGGTGTTTTCCAAATCTTTCTCGGTGACCAGTACGCCCTGGAAGGCCTCTGGGTTAAAGCGGAAAGTGGTACATCCTTTAAGACCTTTTTCGGCGGCGTAGAGATAGATATCTTTAAAGTCTTCGTAATCGCAGTCGGTTGGGACATTTATTGTTTTGGAGATTGAAGAATCTACCCACTTCTGTGCTGCTGCCTGAATATCCACATGGGCTCTGGGCACAATATTCTCAGAGCTCATAAAGTAGTCGGGCAGTGCCTCTTCTTCGCTGGTGCCGTAGGGCATAGCTTTCTCATTAATAAGAGTGCGATAGGCCAGCAGCTCATAGGAGAACACATCGACTTTCTCTTTGGACTTCTTGCCTTCGCGAATTACATTGCGCGAGTAGTGGTGCGCAAAGCTTGGCTCAATACCGTTACTCACGTTATTGGCCAGAGACAGAGAGATGGTGCCTGTGGGCGCAATGGAAGAGTGGTGGCTAAAACGACAGCCCTCTTCGACCAGTGACTCAACCAGCTCTGGGGCTACAGAGGCAACGTTCTGCATATAGCGGCTGTACTTGGCCATCAGTACCTTGCCTTTAAGTTTGTCGCCGACTTTGATGCCGTCTTGGGCCATCTCTGGCTGCTTGAACAGCATGGCGGCTGTGACTTCAAACTCGTCTTCCATAATTGGCGCCGGGCCCTTCTCGCGAGACAGGTGCAGGCCAGCTTTAAGGCCGGATACCGCCATATCGCGAGCCACGCGCTCGGTAAACTCCAGTGAATCCTGCTCGCCATACTTCATGCGCAGCATGGTGATGGTGGAGCCCAGACCCAGGAAGCCCATGCCGTGACGACGCTTGTATTCGATCTCTTTGCGCTGGCCATCCAGAGGCAGGCCATTGATCTCAACTACGTTGTCCAGCATACGGGTAAATACTTCAACCACTTCGGCGTACTCGTCCCAGTCGAAGTAAGCGTCTTCGGTGAACGGGTTGCGCACAAATTTGGTCAGGTTAACTGAACCCAGCAGGCAGCTGCCGTAAGGAGGCAGTGGCTGCTCGCCACAGGGGTTGGTGGCTCGAATATCTTCGCAGAACCAGTTGTTGTTATTTTTGTTGACCTGGTCGATCAGAATAAAACCGGGCTCTGCATAGTCGTAGGTGGACGACATAATGGCGTTCCACAGTTTCTGTGCACGAATGGTCTCGTAGATACGACAGGCCACTAGGCCTTCTTCGTTGCTGGTGTAGCCGTCAGTAGTGGGGAATGGCTTCCAGACTACATTGTCGCCCTTAAGGTCGAGGCCACCTTCGATTTCTTTGCTGCTGATTGGGAAGGTCAGATCCCAGTCGCTATCGGAGCGCACAGCTTCAATAAATTCTTCGGTGATCAGTAGTGACAGGTTGAACTGACGCAAGCGACCGTCTTCACGCTTGGCGCGCACAAAATCAAAGACATCTGGGTGGCTTACGTCAAAGGTAGCCATCTGAGCGCCGCGACGACCACCGGCAGATGACACGGTGAAACACATCTTGTCGTAGATATCCATAAAGGACAGGGGGCCAGAGGTATAGGCACCGGCACCAGACACATAGGCACCTTTGGGGCGCAGTGTGGAGAATTCGTAACCAATACCACAGCCAGCCTTGAGTGTTAGGCCAGCTTCCAGATTGCGTTCCAGAATGCCCTGCATGGAATCTGGCACTATGCCGGACACTGTGCAGTTAATAGTAGAGGTGGCAGGCTTGTATGCCTGAGCGCCAGCGTTGGAGATAATACGTCCCGCCGGAATAGCGCCATGCTGAAGAGCCCAGACAAATTTTTCCTGCCATTCTTTGCGCTTTTCTTTGCTCTCGACATCGGAGAGAGCCTTGGCCACACGCATATAGGTGGCGTTGATATCTTTATCAACTGGCTGCTCGTTCTTGTCTTTGAGGCGATATTTTTTATCCCAGATATCCAGAGAGGCATCTTGCATCTCGATTTCTTGGGTAGCTTTGGTTGGCTTTACGGTTTTTAGTCTGGTTGCACTCATTACATGACCTTTAGTTCGTTCTATCTTAATTTTAGTCGTTTAAAACAATTCGTTTAGTTTCTGGTTGAGGTTTTGCCCTGATGCACAAGACTACAGTCTGGCGGCCTCAACTTTTTGTTATTATTTTCAGAGGAAAACGCAGAAGAGTGTATCCTACATTTTGTGTCATGCAAGCATTAATCCACTATATATAGTGGTTTTTCCCAAATTAGCCCTAAAAAGCTGCTGTCAAGCCATTGCAAAACTTGTGGATAAATCCCTGTACTCTAGGTGGTTATTGAGGTGCAGCTAAAAACTGACCACTGGGTTTAAACCGGTCATAGTTTTCCTCCGTACAGCTAAAAAGAAACATTTTTTAACTCACCATTTTGGTGCGTTTTTTTACGCCTGAAAATTGACATTTAGGTGCTGGGTTAAGGGATGATTGTTGTACCTGTAGGGTGACTTGGCTAAAATGGTCGCCTTTCTAAGACCACCTGCATGAGGACTCCCTAAGATGGAGAAATCTGCGATCTGCTGAGGCAATTAATGGATATTTTTGATTTCTCCGATGGCCGCGAGGGCTACTATGGGGAATATGGCGGTGTTTTTCTGCCTGAGATTTTACATGCCACTATTGAGGAGCTGCTCGAGTGCTTCCGCGAATGTAAAGCAGACCCCAAATTTTGGCAGGACTATGTGTCCCTGCTGCAGAACTACTCTGGCCGCCCTACGCCGGTTACCTACCTTGAGAATCTCAGCCGTGAGCTGGGTGGTGCTCAGATCTATGTAAAGCGCGATGACCTCAACCACACTGGCTCCCACAAGGTAAACAATGTGATGGGTCAGGGCCTGCTGACACAGCGACTGGGCAAGAAGCGTGTGATCGCCGAGACAGGTGCTGGACAGCATGGTTTTGCCACCGCCACCATGGCGGCCAAATTTGGCTTTGACTGCAAGATTTATATGGGTGCAGTAGATGTGGCCCGACAGCGCCCCAATGTGTTCTGGATGGAGAATCTGGGAGCCGAGGTTATTGCGGTTGAAGATGGCCAGAAGACCCTGAAAGATGCGGTGAATGAATGCATGCGTGACTGGGTCACCAATATGGCCGACACCCATTATATTCTGGGTACTGCCTGTGGCCCGCACCCGTTTCCGGAAATGGTTAGCTGGTTCCAATCCATTATTGGTATGGAGGCCCGTGAGCAAATCGTGGCCCAGACCGGGCGTCTGCCCAATAGAGTCTATGCCTGCGTGGGCGGTGGCTCTAATGCCATGGGCCTGTTCCAGGGGTTCTTCGATGAACCCAATGTGGAACTGATTGGCTGTGAAGCCGGCGGTGAGGGTGTGGGCTCCTATATGCACTCGGCGCGTCTGGCCTACGATGATGCCAGTGTGGGTGTTGCCCAGGGGTATAAAACCTATTTCCTACAGAATGATGAAGGCAATATGAGCGAGACCCACTCTGTTGCTGCTGGTCTGGACTATATTGGTGTGAACCCGATCTTTTCTTATCTTCACGATCAGGGCAAGGTGCGTTTTGAAGCGGCGACAGATGCGGAAGTTAAAGAGACCTTAAAGTTGACCATGCGTACTGAGGGCCTGATTCCGGCGCTGGAGAGTACCCATGGTTTTGTGGTGGCTCTTAAAGAAGCAGCCACCATGGCCAAGGATGAGATTGTGCTGGTCAATATGTCCGGTCGAGGCGATAAGGATATCTTTACCATTGCCGATGCACTGGACGACGCCAAGTGGAAGTCATTTATTTGCGGCAAAGCGGACCAGTACCGCGCGGAGAAAAAATAATGGGCTTGGAAGCGTTTATAGCAGAGCGCAAGCAGGACAAAGATCTGCTGGTCATGGCCCATGTGGTCTGTGGCTACCCCTCCTTCGAAGACAATATGCAGGAGCTGGAGATTATGGCCGAGGCCGGTGTGGATCTGGTTGAACTGCAGTTTCCCTTCTCTGAGCCCAGCGCCGACGGCCCGCTGTTTGTGCGCGCCAACGAGCAGTCATTAAAGGCCGGCACCACGGTGGATCAGTGCTTTGAGTTTATGGCCAAGGTCAGTGCCCGTTTCCCATTTAAGGTATTGATGATGGGTTACTACAACACAGTCTTTAAAATGGGCGAAGAGCTGTTTGTGCAGCGCCTTAGAGAGGCCGGTGGCGTAGGCTATATTTTGCCGGATCTGCCGGTGGAAGAGTCGGCCAACCTGCACCAGCTATCTGCTGATGCTGGCATTGAACCAATTATTCTTATGACCCCCACCAGCAGCGATAAGCGCCTGGCCCAGTTGGGTGCCGCCAGCCGCGGCATGGTTTATGCCGTGGCCCGCAAGGGCGTGACCGGTTCCAAGACCAATATGGGTGATGATGTGATTGCTCTAATTGATCGCTGCCGCCAGCACACCAATGTGCCCATTGGTGTTGGTTTTGGCATTACCAGCAAGGCGGATATGGACTTTTTGCGCGGTTCTGCCGATCTGGCCATTGTGGGTACAGCGGCCCTGCAGACCTGGGAGGATTCCGGGGCTGAGGGGTTGAAAGCTTTCTTTGCAGATTTGCTCGCCTAGCGCCCCGCGCCCTGTCATTCTGAGCCCAGTTAAGAATCTTTAAGCAGTTTTGCTCTAGTCTTGGTCGGCAACAGTATAGCGCCAGTCATTGATAACCTGAGATCGCACTGAGTCTAAATCTGGGATATCGCCCAGCACCGCATTGTCTATGCAAACCAGGTGCACGCCATGGATTGAGGCTATGGGATCTGTCCAGCAGGGCAGGCTCTGGGGGTTGTCTAGCACCTGCGCCAGCAGCTTTGCTGAGAAGTTGCTGCCAAATTCCTGATCAATCTTATCTGCTGACTTTAGACCGTAGCTGCGCTGCAGATCACTGCTATCGCCGCTTGGCATTTGACCCTGGGCAATTGCCAGCAGTGCCTGCTCGGCTTTTTGGTAGGCCTGACCGCCATGCTTTGTGCGGCTAAATAGTATTTGGCTAAAGCTGAATTTTGAGGCTTGGCGATAGTCTGCCTGATGGGCCTGATAAAATTCTGTCAGTTCCTGCTCTGTGGGTTGGCGCAATGTGGTGACATTTTTAGTTAGGCCGGCGAGCTTGGCTTCCATGGCTTCAATATCTATTGGCTGATCAATATCTGGGCCCATACCTTCGGTGGCTGGCGCCTGTTCGCCGAATAGATTGAGTTGGATACGCTCTTCCAATGCTGCTATCTCAGGCAGATTCTGTCGGTTGGCATCCCAGTCTTTTTGGCTGGGGCCATTGTTTAGGGGGAGCTGCCAGCTTATGGTTAAGCCGATCACTATTATCAGGGCTATAACCAGCAGCTGTTTAAATGAGGGCTTTGCAAAGGGTTTTGTCATGGGGCTGTGGCAACCTAGCGCTTAAAAATTTTAATCCATTGGCCAGCTACGGGCTCACCACTGGGATACAGGCCATTAATTATACGCAGGTCTTCGATATCTGTGGCGCTTAACTTGAGGGCTTTGGCCAGACCGGCAAAGGTGGTGGCGCTGGTAGCCCGGACATATTGAACGCGCTGGGGTCGCTGACCCTGAATCTCGCGGCTGGAGATAGGGCGAAAGGTATTGATGGAGGCGAGAAATGATTTATCGGTTTCCACAAAGCGTGCTGGGTCTTTCACTTCGCCGCTAAATAGGTAGGCATTGAGTTTGTAGTAGATTACGGCGATTCTGTTATCGGAGGAGCCCTGGGTGCCGGGCAAGATGCCGGTAAAGCCTTTGAGGCGCGCCGGTGCTATGACTTTGCCCTCTCTAAGTTGCGACACTTTTAGATAGTTGTACAGATATTCTTCTGGGCTCTGGGCGGTTCGGGCTATGGGCTGAACTCGCAGTATGGCGCTTTTATCTTCCGGTGAGGCACTAATCAGAGACTGGGGATCTGCACTGTCCTGCACCCAGTCAGTGGGGAAGTCGATGCGCACCCGGCGCTGCATATCTGAGAAGCGCTCGGGCTTTTGTTCTTTGGCGAGAAAGTTTTCTCCCCATACCAGACCATTGGTCAGCTCGCGATATCGCTCTGCGCCACTGTCTCTGCTAACTTCGGCCTTAAAGGCATTGGCTTTGGTCACCACGGTGCGCAGGCGGCTATCATTGCGTGGGTGGCTGGCGAAAATACCATGGTAGGTCTGCTTGGAGGCTCCGCGAGATTTTGCCCGCTGTTTTTGCAGTGACTCGTAGTCTTTCATTATAGATAGCATGCTGATCATTTCACTGGGGGCATAACCCAGCTTGGCCATATATTCGGCGCCGGCTTCGTCGGCCTCTAGTTCGTTGCGCCGGCCATGGCCTTTGATCAATGAGTTGGCGTAGGCCATGCCGGCCTCATAGACTTCATTGCTGCCCGACAGCACCGCGGCTATGGTGGATAGAATCTTGGCTCCTGTGGCCTGGCCCTCCTGGCCGCGAACATGGTTGCGGGTAATATGACCTACCTCGTGGGCCAGCACCGAGACCAGCTGAGCTTCGTTGCTTACATAGTTGAGTAGGCCGCGGTTGACATAGATGTAGTTATCTCTGGTGGCGAACGCATTGAGATCTGGTGAGTCCAGCAGAGTAAAGATAAATTTTTCGCCGGCCATCTCTGACTGGGCCACCACCTCTTCGCCTAGTTTAACTATATAGGCCTGGAGTTTTTCATCTTCATAAATATCTGTGCTCTCAAGCACTTCTTTATAAATTTCCTCGCCGGTCACCGCCCCATAGGCACTGGCTGGTAACAGCCCGATCAGGGCTGCCAGAAGCAAGGTGGACAGTGGCGCATTGAATTTTCGCATAGGGCCTAGGTATCAGGGGTTCTCTGGAGATGAGAAAAAGGATTTGAGCTGGTTGCCCAGGCTGGTGCAGGCATCATTTTTTACCGGGGTCAGCAATGGTATGGGTGCCACGGCACCGATTAAATAGGAGGTGCCCTCGGAGTCTACCCGCAGACGGCCCATTTCCTGAAGGTTGGTCATATCCCAGACTATGGCTTCGTAGACAGAGAGTTTGTCCCACTGGGCAAAACCAAAGCAGCCACCGCCGCCTGGGCCTATGGCACAGCTAATGGAGCCGCCCTGGTCCAGAGTTTCTGTTGAGCCATCGAGCCATACCAGATAGCGCACAGACTGCTGATCCACCTGGCCCTTAATCAATGGGTCTTGCATAAGTCTTTTTAGACGCGGCAAGCCTTTGGGTGCGGTGCGCGGCTCAAACCAGGGATAGATGGAGTCTATAAACTGCTGCTCTGGCACCACGCCAATATCTGCACCTTGCATGCGCTTGGCCACGCAGTTTATAAATTCCCGGTCGGTCTCATAATGGCCTGCATCGCGGCGGCCCAGCACCACGACCCGCTCGTCGGCATTGAGGTCAATGGCTTCGCCGCTGGGACGGTACTCATCAATGGTAGTGGTTGCACTGCAGCCAGCTAGAATACTAACTAGCACCAATACTGAGCTCAGTTTGGATATAGGGTTAAGGCTGGGTTTAATGGTAGGTTTCATTTTGACTCCTCCAATATCTGCTGTTCCATCATCCAGCCATAGATGGCGGGGATGCGGTAGAAGTCGAGCATAAGTTTGGCCCCGGCATCGCGCAGGGCAATAACAGCGGCCTCTTCTATAGCACTGGATTTGGAGGCCATAAAGGCGTCTGGCGTTTTGCCATAGGCGGGCATAAACCAGCTGTCGATAGTTTCGCCGTCGACGCTCTTTATCTCCAGATTATATTTAATCCAGACTTCGAACACATTGAGATAGTTGTCGGAGGGGGTGGACACCTGTACTTCGCGGATGGACGGAATAATAACCAGCTTATGGTCACCACTGACCGCCTCTGGGTCGCTGACAAATTCCACGTCGTCAAACAGGCCATTAAAGGCATTGCTCAGCAGTTTGACCTGGGCGGTACCCAGGTCGATAACAGTTTTTTTGTTGGGCTGGGCGATATAGTTGGAGAAGCTCTCATCGAATACTATGCTGGCGGACACCGGTTTCGGCTCTGACAGCACAGTGGGAAAATCGCTGGTAACCTGCACTGAGGCTGAGGAACTACAACCACTGAGAATACCCACTAGCAGCAGCGCGGCTATGGGTTTTATTGCTGTTTTATTAAATAATTTTTTTAACATAATTTTAATTCCCTTAATTAAGGCTGTTTAAGCCGATAAAGGTTCCTCCATTGTTGTAACTCAGTTCGCGCATCAGGTTGGCAAATTTAATCGCTGATGCGCTGGGGGTGCCTCCCGGGGGGAAATGCACCGGAAAACCAATAGCGTGAACGCGAACCAGGCGATCACTGCCACGATTGGCCCTGTTAAGTTTATCTACTACCTGTACCACCCGACGGATTGAACGGCCCTGAAAGTCATCGCCCAGAGTGTAGATACTGATTTTGCGCCCGGGACGATAGAAGGTGCGGATGGCAGCATTGATGCCTTCCACAGGGCTGGAGTTACTAAAGGGCGCCCAGTCGGACAGGCGATTGATAATATTTTCTCTGGTTTTGGGACTGTCGGTTATCCAGCTGCCTTTATTGCCGGAGAACATATACTGGCCCATATCGTTGAGTACCTGAATACCTTTGACCTCTGGGTAGATATCGAGAATATTGATCATCTCTTTTTTAACTTTTTCCCAGGCCGCCACCTGCATGCTGCCGGAGGTGTCGATAACAAAAATAATATAGTCGCTGTCGGCTGGAATGCCGCCAATCAGCTGATTTTGCTGTTTAAACTCTGGCCCCAGCAAGCGTTCCATCTCCTCGGTCAGTACCTGCAGCACCAGCTGCAGCTGTTCTTTCTCGCGGGACTGGGACTGGGACAGCTGATTGGACTGCTTGGCCACGCTGGCCAGCTTGGCTTTGAGTCGCGCTATGCGCTCACGCAGATCGGATAGCTGCTGTTTGCGAGATTTAAGTCGCTCATCCAGCTGCACCGCCTCACCGCGGATATCGAACAGCCGCTCCTGATACTCTTTTACAGACCCCAGCAATTGTCGCTCTGCCTCTTCCAGAGCTGAGGGGTCTCCCACCTTGGCAATCACCAGCAGCAGAACTATTGCGCCAAAGCCACAGCTAATAACATCCAAAAAAGACAGGCTGGCCTCTGGTAAGTCGCGGCGTTGTTTTTTCATGGCCAGTCCCTCGATGGGGCTATAAAGGCGCCGTTGGTATCCAGGGCAGTCTGCCAGAATAGGGCGGCGGCTTCGGGGTCACCCTCCATGGGGAACAGAATGGTGTTGATTGGCACACCTTTGGGGAATTCGTCCATGGCGGCATTAAAGTGCTTGCGCCGCTGCTGCCCGGAGACCATATATTTGCTGGGCGGGGTCTTGCCTTGAGTGGGCAATCCGTCGGTAAGCAGAAAGACGTTATCGGGCCGGTCTTCAAAGTCGGCAATGGCGCCAAAGGCATTGATCAGACTGGTGCCGGCGCCTGGTGAGTAGTCTCTAATACCGGTAACAGCGCTCTCCAGGGCCAGATCGTCTGCGGCGTCCAGCCATTCGCCCCTAGTGCCTGGAACTGCAGTCTGAATATCAGTATTAAAAATATACAGCTGAAAGCGGCTGCTGGGAGGCAGCTGGGCCAGCAGCCATTCCAATGTGCGCAATGTCCACTGCCATTTGGGCGACTGTTTTTTCTGCTCGTCGTCCATATTGCGTCGGCGCACCGCATTGACCACTGTGTCGGCAAGCATGCTGGCGGAGCCATCCACTAAAATAAGTACTCGCTCGCCACCCAGTTTTAAGCCGGTTAGATACTGGCGGTTGCCATCTCCCTGAAACTCTCGCACCTTGTCGCCAAACTCTACCTCTTCCATCTGTGCGGTTTCATCTTCAAGCTGCTCCACCTGCCTGCGCAGCTTATCCAGGTCGTTGGGATCGTTCTGAATGCTTTTTTCCTGTTCTTCTAAATCGGTAATCACCCGCTTCGAGAGCCCCTGGGCTTCGACCAATTCGAGTTTGATTTTTTCCAGGCTGTTTAGCAGCTGAACTTTTTCCTCTTCTGCATCGCGGATGTCCATCTGCAGCATATCCACTTCGGCGGAGATGCGAATATCTGGGGTAATGACCTCTGTTGCATTGTGGCGCAGAATTAAAAACAGCAGTGTCACTGCACCAAAGCCGCAGGCCATAATATCCAGAAAGGACAGACTGACAGCTATATTGCGACGCTTTTTAGGCATTGCTGACCTCTATCAGCCGCAGTTTGTGGCCGGCCACTGTCAGGCTGCTCCCTGCCTGGCAGGTTTTGGGTAGCTGCACCTGCAGATTATCCTGCTGGTGTTGAACCTTAAGCTGGTGATTGGTGACCACAAATACCAGGGCGGCGCGATTATCTATGCCGGTGACTAGGCTCAGCTGATTGTCTTTAATATGTATGCTGACGGGATGATCCAATGGATAGCCATGGTTCTGATACAGCAGATGTGTGGCCTGATGAACCTTTTTGCTGGCCCCTGCTTTGGATTTGCCGGGGGCCTCTAATTCAGAAATACGGTGCAGTTCTTTGCCTGCCAGTTTGTCCTGCAGATTAAAGCAGTTGTCTATGCCAGTATTTTGATTGCACAGTCTGGCCTCAGCAAACTGAGACAGCAATGTGGGCAGTAGGCTGGCACTGTGGGAGAAGCACAGCTCGGCCTTTGGGTATTTTGCAATAATGGTATGCAGCCCGTTGAGTCGCTGCTCGAACAGCTGGGCAATCTGCTGTTTGCGCAGTACCAGATTAAGCTCACCCTGGGCCGAGGGCAGGGTGACTGATATCTCATCTTCCCAGCCCAGTTGCATTAGCCACTGGGGCAGCTGGTTGTAGATCAGCTGCTCGCCATCGGAGGTATGCAGTGGGTCGTAGCGATAGTCAGTAATTAGCTGGTCGCTGATATGGCGGGCGGCAGCATTGTAGAGCTGCATTACGCCCAGGTCGGGGATAACTTCCTGGTCTGCAATCTGCAGCTGACCATCGGTTTTGGCAACCCTGGTGACCACCGCCTGCTGAAGTTGCAGTTCAATTAGCAATGACTGGGTCTGCTGGTCTGCACAGCTGGCTAGGGCGCTGTCGATTACGGCAACAATCTGCACGGGCACAGCACTGGCTAGGCCCAGTAATAATGACAGCTGCTGGTCGGAAAAACTGCCGGGCACACTGAGGATCAGACTTTCTGGAGAGCCTGCCGCCTGGACCAGCTGTTTTAGCTGGGCAAAGGCGATATCCGCATGATGTCGCGCCCAGCGCTGTTTGCTGGGCAGTGCTAGCTGATTGAATTGTCGCCAGTACTGGTTGTAACTGTGCTGGGGCTGTTGCCAGGCGACGGCTCGGGCGCTGTCTCCCGTTTCGATACCAGTGGCGGTTAACTGCGCAAACCCCGGCTCTGAGTGCAGGGTGCCGTCCTCTGTCTGGATAATCAGATTCTGGTCGTTCAGTTCGAGTACGGCAACAGTCATAATTATTTAGCGGCCTTGAGGAATCGCAGCAGCTTATTTTCACAGTAGGCCTGTGAGTCCAGTACCAGCCGCTCTTGAATCAGCTGCAGCTGATGCATAAAGAACATCACCACCATACTGATAAGCAGGGCGATAAAGGTGGAGTTAAAGGCGACACCCAGGCTGCTGGTGACACCGGCAATATTGCCTTCCATGGCCTCATGGGCCTGACCCAGGGCGGCGCCAATACCCCGCACTGTGCCTATAAAACCTATGGAGGGAATGGCCCAGGTGATATAGCGCACCATGGAGAGCTCTGAATCTAGGCGATCATTTTCTGTATCGCAGACATTGGTTACGGCCTCGGTGGCGAATTGCACACTGTCGGTCACCTGAAATCTGGTCAGGGCCGTCTGCAGGGCGCGGGGCAGTAGATAGCTGCGCTGTTCATCGGGCAGCGCCTGCAGTGGCCGAGCCAGCTGGCTGGCATCGTCTGGCAGTACTCGCGAGCCCTCGGCTATGGACATCAGCGGCAGTTCGAGCATATGTTTCTCGCGCATGCTGGTGCGGGTTTTGTAGCCCATAATGGCCAGCGCCCAGAACATCAGAATAAAACAGGACTCCTGCTCTATATCTTTAACCACAATAAAGAATGACCGCGGCACCACATATTCTTCACCCGCTGCGGCCATCTCGGCATGGCGGCGAATGGTGCTGTCGGCATTGGGGCGCACCACTGTAACGTAAATAGTGTGGATAATAATTACCGATAGCAGCAGGGCTACTAGCTGGAAAAACATCTCGTTGGTCGCGCGGTGGGTTGGACTATTCATGGTGCTATTCCTGTGTCTTGGTCGCTTAAATATCTGAGGGAAGAGGGACTGGAAAATCTTCGGAAATCTCTTCGCTGGGTTTAAAGTCGCCGTCTTTGGGACCGCTGTTCTGGTCAGTTTTAGTCTCTTCGGACCTGGCTTTAGTGCTGCTATCTGCCTCGGCAGTCTGAGTCGTGTCAGTTTCGGTGGCTGCAGTGTTCTGCTCGAGCTGCTGTGCTGCGGCTAGGGTTGGGGCCAATACTAGCAGCATAGCTGTGGTTCTGAGTATCTGTTTGCTATTCATGGCTGAACTCCGGCTCTATCTACATAGCGGGCGATTCTGAAGCCTACATCCAGTCGCCCATCAGTGCCAGCATCGCGATAGCTGAGGCGCAGCTCGGTGCGTGAACCCAGGGCCCAGCTGGCACCGCGAATAACATGGCGATTGCCGCTCTCGGGGCCACGGGGATCCATTATGGGTTCGCCGCGATGGGGCCTGATATCGTAGTAGTCATTAACCCATTCGGCCACATTGCCGCTCATATTAAAGAGGCCTTTGGCGTTGGGTTTAAAGCTGCCAATATCTGCGGATACCGGAAAGTTGTCGCTGTAATTGGCAATGGTGAAGTTAAGAAACCTGGAGGCACTCTGGTCGGCATAATTGTCCTCAACCTCCAGCGGCGGATACAGGTTGCTGTTCCAGGGGAAAACCATGGCATTGCCTGCGCTGTCGATTTTGGCTGCCCAGGCCCACTCTGCCTCTGTGGGCAGGCGATAGCCATGGGAGTCCCAGTCGAAGCCGCTTACTACACCGTCGGCCACCTGATAGAAAGGCGGCAGCCCTTCCTGACGGCTTAGCCAGTTGCAGTAGAGAGCGGCCTGTTCCCAGGAGATTTTGGCGACTGGTTGGCTGTTCATATCCAGAGACTGGCCCTTGATGGCGGTGGAACTGTGCTCCTGCCAGCGACGAAACTGCATATTGCTGATTTCTTTAACCCCTAGATAAAAAGGTCGCTCTAATCCCACTTTACGCTCTGCTTCATTGGCGCGACGCCCAGGCTGACGACGGGGGGCACCCAGGGTGAAGGTCTGTTTGGGTCGGAACAGTTTTAGTTCTGAGCCTAGAGTGCTTTTAATACGCGGTGGCCGGGAGGCCCAGTAGGCATCTTCTAGGGTCAGCAGTGCAATGCTCAGCGCCTGTTGATGACCTGGCCTCGGAGTGACGGTAAGAGACTTGGGTTCATAACCGGCTTTTTGGATAGTCAATGTATGGGGTTTGGCATTGAGCGACAGGGTCCGGCTGCCGGTGCCTCTGGGCTGATTATCTACCAGTATCTGGGCATCCCCTGGGCTGACAGTTAGGGCTATGCTGCCAATATTGGGCTTGAGACTGACCTCCATCTGGGTGGTGGCCTCGGGCTCCAGGCTAGCGGATCTGGTGGCCTTGAGATAACCTTCGAGAAACAGTTCTACGCGGTATTTTTTAAATGGCGCCATGGCCAACTCCAGGGGAGTGGTGCCGAGAAACTGATTGTCTATGGTCACATTGGCCCCTGAGGGTGTGCTGTTAACCTGCAGTGTGCCGTCGGATAGGATCAGCTTTATGGTTGGGTGCTCGGCGCTGGTTCCGGCGTTAACTGTAACCTGCTGGTTAAAGGTTTTGTAACCACTGAGCTCCAGGCGCAGATCACTGCCAGTTTCCAGCACCTCTGTGGTTAGCGGTGTCTGGCCGATCAGGCGGTCATCTATATACAGGTCTGCACCCTGGGGCTGAGAATTAAATTGCTTTTCACCCCAGGCCGGCAGCAGGGAAATATTGATTGACTGGGTGGTACCCAGGCCGGCGATATCAATCTCCTGTTGCAGGGGGAAGTAGCGGTATTTGCTGAATTCAATCTGGTGAAGACCGCGGCTAATGCCCTCGATAGTGCCTGGCACCTCTCCTCTGGGCTCGCCATCTACAGAGCTCGCTATGCCGTTTATTTCAGAGCTGACCATAAGATTGCCGGGCAGAGGTTGCAGCACCAGCTTTAATTCCTGGGTGGCCTCGTCGCTTACGCTGATGGTTTGATTGAGGGGATAGTAGCCCTGGGCACTGGCCTGGATGCTGTAGTCGCCGCTGAGCAGCAGATAGTTGTCGCCTATATTAAATGATAGGCCGCCGATCTCGATCTCGGCATTCTCTGGCTCGGTCTGGAAGATCACCGCGCGGGCCACAAACAGATAGAGCAGAATAATCACCGCACTGGTGGCCAGCAGTGCCAGCGCCAATACCCCTGGGGATATGGGCAGGCTGCGCTCTGTGCCTGCCGCATCTATGGGCTGGAAGTCGGTGGCTGATAGGGGTTGGTTATTATTTTTATCGGGCATAATGGCTTAAATCATCTCGTCGCAGCTTACTCTGATTGGCCCTTCGATAGGGGCACCAGTAATGGTGAATTCAACACGCACATCTCGGTAACCCATGCGTGTACCAGCCGCTATGTAACGACCCGGCTTTAACTGCAGAGATGTCTGCTCAAAGGCTCCCAGCTTGGCGATACGGAATAATGTAACCTGGGTTTGGTTATTGGATTGCAGCACCACATCGACTGCTGTGGTGGACTGTTGCAGTGCTTTATTCAGGTCGGCGATTTGCTGCGTTAGCAGAGGCCCTGGGTTGGCGATGCCTGAGGCATCTGCTAATAGCCGCTGGGCGCTGTTGTACTGGCTGGAGGAAGACAGTTTTAAGGGGTCGGCCAGCACGGCTTGAATCTGATTATCTAATTTGGCTCTGACAGCTACTGGAATGGTTTTTACTCTGGCCTCTGTCAATGAGGGATCGGTTTGCAGCAGCGACTGGTAGAGCTCGAGTGCCTGCTGCCATTGCTCGCGGTCTTCGAACTCGGCGGCCTGCAACATCTGACGACTGACCAGTATCTGTGACTGTTTGGTGGCTACCTGCGATAGGGCCTGAGCCACGGCTGGGTGGTTGCTGTAGATTTTTGCTGCGCGATTAAAGGCGTTGGTGGCCGCTGCAAATTGATTGCTGTCGAGAGCGGCAAAGCCGTCGCTCATATGGCCGCGAAAACGCTGCTCAGTAATGGCCTGGTTTGCAGACTGCAGCTCTGCTGCAGCCTTAATATGTAGACCGTCGATACTAACTGCCTGCTCAAAATAGGCTTTGGCTGCGGCCAGCTCGTTGGTTTGCAGCCGTTGCCGGCCATTGTTCAGAGCTGCGATCAGAGTCTCCAGCTGCCCGGCGCGCTGGGCCAGTTGCTGAGACCTGCGGTCTTCTGGGGCTATGGCCATTGCGGTAGCGGCGGCTTCTGTGGCTGGGGCAATATCTGCCAGCTCGGCATTTTCTATGGCATTGATACCATCGCGAAGGGCGGTCTCCAGGGTTGTCTGGCCGCTGATCTCAAGGGCCTGTAGCTGTTTTAGCGAACTCTGGTAGCTGGCCTGGGCATCTCGGTAATCCCCATAGCCATATTGTTCATCACCCTGGTCGATTAGTGCCAGGGCCTGACGGAATTCAAAATCGCCCCAGTACTCGACATTCTGCTGTTTGAGACTGTCGCGGACGGCGATAATCTGGGCTAGCACCTTCTGTGAATCTTGGCGGTACTTGGTTTTTTCTGCAGCTGTGGATGGGCTGACGGCAGTTTTTGCCGGGACTGGGGTGGCGGATTCATCGGCGGTTGCAATCCAGGGGTCGGAGACCATATTGGGCAGCAGCAAGACCACAGCGACTACCAGTAGCAGTAAGCCGCCGATAATCAATTTTTGTCTGCCTTCCTGTTGGCCTGGTCTGCTGGTCATTACAATGTCCCGCGCTCTTGCTTGTAGATTTTATGCAGCAGCTCCTGCCACTGTTGATACTGTGCTTGCACTGTGCCGGTGAGGGTGACAGTGCGGTCCTCCAGTTCGATAACCTGGGGGGCAATTTCTGCCTCCAGTGAGGAACCCATTTCGGCCACGGATTCGTTGTACGCTGCGGCTTCCTGTTTTTTCTCCAGACCAGATTTCAATACAAAGCCTCCCACTGCGGCAGTGGCGGTGCTGGCATCATTAACCATTCTGGTCTCGGCCTGGGAGCGGCCGTAGATGCCGGCAAGAATAGCTCCTATGCCGGCGACAATACGACGGTTACCCTGCTTTTCCAGCTGTCTGGCCTTGACTACCGAGTCGTAGGAAGAGCGGCGAAAATCTTGGTAGGCCATATGCATCTGCTGGGAAAAACCATCGTAGTAATCCTGCATGGTGTCTATGTATAGATAGTCGCGATCGCGGATTTTGCGCACCCGCATCAGAATGCTGTCGTTCTCTGCCGGCAGGCGATCTATTTTTAAGGTGCCATCGCGGCGTTCGCTCACATAGCTATCAAAGGCTTCAGGCGAAAAGGACTTGGCAAAGCGCAGCTCTGAGATGGTGCGCAGCTCTATGGCCTGCTGCTCGCTGAGTTTTTCGCGGTAGGCCAGCAGATCGTTGGCGATGCGAATAAACAGGTTCTGGAATGGATCGCCCAGTCTTTTCAGGCGGCGGTCGTAGGCGTATTTGCCTGTGGTCTGTTTGTAGTTCTTGGCGAACCACTGTTTGCCGCTACTGTCTCTGACCTGTATATCTAGATCCATGGTTTCGCCATCGGACTGCAGTATGGTCCCGGTGATATACAGATCCATAATCACGCTGTCGGTGGGAGTGACGCGAATAGCGCCCCAGGCACCGCTTTTCTCCATAACTTTGGCCAGCTGATTGGAGAAATAAATGGCCTCGGCGTAGCGCACCTCGGGAAATACAGTGTCACTTTCGTCGGTGAGGTACAGTCCATCGTTGAGGGTGGGAATGCCTACATCTAACAGTGCAGCATCGGAAATCTGCTGGCTGGGGGTGCGCAGGGTGAGAGCGGTGGACGAGGTAATCTTATCTGTGGCAGCTACAGCCGGAGGTGCAGTGATTGCCAGTACAGCGACACAGGCAAACAGAGTTGCCGCAATCAGTTTGCGCTGAATCTGATTGGCTCGATTAGTCTCTGCAATGCTGGTTTTCATAATCCTGTCCATCTGGGTCTAAATTTAGTTATCTAATTTGCTGGTTAGTTTAGATTACTGGTTTTTGATACGCCTATATTCGTCCCATAGTCGCTCGCGCAGCACTGGGTCTGTCTCTTTCATGGCGGCATCCCGTATCTGTCGTTCGACTATATCATCACCCTGACCATCATCTATATCCTCGGGGATTGGCAGAGCTTCGCCCTGTGACCCCTCAGCGCCTGCTGAACCCCCACTGTCTTGACCCTGAGTTTTGCCTCCCTCTGATTGCGAACCCTCAGAGCCCTCAGAGCCTTCAGCGCCCTCAGAGCCTTCAGCGCCATCCGAGCCCTCGCCACTGCCTTCGGCGGCGCGTTTCTCGAGTTCGGCATTGGCTTCGGTCATACCTCCCTCAGAGCCCTCTTCAAACAGGGGTTCATCGCTATTGTTTTCCATACCGGTGCTGCCGCTAGGGCTGAGGATATCTATTTCGCTGGTACCTTTGCCGGAGCCGCCCACAGCATCATCAAAGCCGTCGAGTGAGTCATCCAGAGCCTTATCCAGATCTTCAACAGACTGTCCGTCCCCGGCGCTTCCCGCTGAGCCACTGCCATCTGCTCCCTGAGGATCTCCAGATTGCCCGCCGGACTGTTCTCCAGGCTGACTGCCGCCGGGCACTCCACCGCCAGGCATTTCACCGCCGGGCATTCCACCGCCGGGCATTCCACCGCCGGGCATTCCACCACCGCTAGCGCCGCCACCACTGGAACCTCCACCGCTTGAGCCACCGCCACCACTTGCACTGCCGCTGGAGCCCGAGGGTCCAGAGGAACCTCCGGGAGGGCTGTAGGAGGGCATTTGGCAGGCGCTTAACAGCAGCCCAATAATCAGGGCACTGAGCAGCCCTGCAATTCTTTGGCTGAAGCTGGCGGTGGTTGCTTTGGTATAAGTCATAAACAGCTCGTCGATTGTCTAGCTCTGGGGAGCCGGTTTGTCATAAAAAATAATATGCTCCGCCGGTTCGGTCTGGCCGGCGATAAGTCGCGGTCTAAAGCGCTGATTGTTAATTTCTTTGCGCAGGGCCTGCAGCTGCTCGCTGGATAGGTCTGCGGCGGGGTCCTGCACAGCTATATCCTGGGGCACGCCAAACTCAGATACCATCATGTTGACTTGCAGCTGAGTTTCGCTGGGGCCCGCAACCATATCTGACTCAGGGCCTTTGTTTAAGCTAAAGCTGATCATGCGAGGCTTGCTAAACAGCTCTTCGCGCAGCTGTTCTGCCTGTTCATTGTCTTCAAGCACATCATAGGCCAGTTGATAGGCCTCGGTGGCAGAGAATCTTTGGCCAAATACCAGGTACCAGTCGCCCAGTTCGGCAATGGCCAGGGCCTGATCGATTTCGCTGCTATCTTCCTGTTGCACCAGTGACTCTACCACCCTCTCCAGAGCGACTTTGCCACGGTGAAAGTGTTTGTGTGAGGTGCTTGAGGAGGCGCGGGTACTTGCGCTGCCAGTGGAAAATGTCATACCTGACTGGCTTGGTTCGCCATACTCCTTGATATGGTTGGCAATAAAGTACTGCAGATAGCCAAGGCGCCGGTAGCGATCCGGGGCTTCAGGATCATCCAGGGACACATCGGTCTCGAGAATATGGTGCATGCGCATGGCAATGCGTTCAGAGACGACCAGATTGGCATAGCCGCCATTGGAAGAGCGATCATCGTAGCTGTTTAGATACCAGTCGAGCATCTGGTCGAGTACAGGCAACATGCGTACATCATTTTCACCATAGGCTTTGGTATTGATGCTGTATAGATTTTCCAATGCCTTCTGGGACTTATCCCAGTTGCCCATATAGCTTTCGGTATCAGCAATAGATAGCAGGTAGGGGGCCTGGGTCAGACTATCCAGGCCATAATTAACCCGCTCAATTTGCATGCCGCGCTGGAAGGCCTGACGGGCATCTGCATAGGATTGCTTTGAATAGAGCGATTTACCCAGGCCTAGATAGAGATCGGATAGCTCGGTTGAATAGGCGCTGTACTCGGCTTCGACATTGTTAATTGCATCTATATAGTCTTCTACCGGATCAGAGATGGGCTGTTGCTCGTCAATCTTTTGGGCGTACCCAACCGTACTTGCAACTGTGAGCGCAGAGATAACAAAAATGGTAAATAGACTGTATTTATAGCTTATGAGAATTTTCGTCGTAAATTCGTGTGTGGACATTACCAGCTCCTAAATAGACTAAAAAATTAGAGTCTTGACTTAAAGGCCGGTTCCGTGGCGAGACCAATGAATGGCAGGTTTTCTAGCTTTATCCGTTGCCATTGAATTCTTTGACTGCAAAATCATGGGGTTAGCACGATAGCAGCAATTAAATATTTATTTTCTAGACACAGTTTACACTTTTGGCTGCTAGAATCTTGTGGGTTTTAGGCTGCAAAACAATAAATTTTAACTATTTGCTCTGCCAGCAAATTTTTATACGCAGGAACTAGAAATATGACGCACAAAATCATAAGACACACAATTGAGAGTTAGGGATTTAGCACAATGACGAGCAAACCACTTGAGGGTCTGAAGGTAATTGAATTGGGCCAACTGCTGGCTGGGCCATTCGCTGGCTGCATGCTGGGTTACTTTGGTGCCGAAGTTATCAAGGTAGAGCCCCCGGGCGGTGACCCAATCCGCAACTGGCGCGAGGTTAAAGATGGGACATCGCTGTGGTGGCGCAGTCTGGGGCGCAATAAAAAATGTATTTCCCTGGATTTAAAAACTGAGCAGGGCCGCGACCTGGTGCGCGAACTGCTCAAAACTGCAGATATAGTGGTAGAGAATTTTCGCCCTGGGGTGCTCGAGGAGTGGAACCTGGATCCGGAGAGCCTGCGGGCAGACAACCCGGACCTTATCTATGCCCGTATCTCGGGCTATGGTCAGACCGGCCCCTATGCCAAAAAGCCTGGGTTTGCCTCAGCCTGTGAGGCCATCAGTGGCTTCCGCTTTGTGAATGGCTATCCGGGAGAGGCCCCGGTGCGCCCGAATCTCAGCATTGGCGACACAGTATCCGGGTTGCATGCAGTGATGGGTATTCTGATGGCTCTGCGCTCCAGAGATCAGGCCAATGCCAGTGGTCGGGATGGCGGGCAGGTGGTCGATGTGGCCCTCTATGAGTCTATGTTTAATCTGCTGGAGGCGGTGATTCCGGAATACGATGGCGCCGGAGTGATTCGTCAGCCCTCTGGTACTACTGTCACGGGGATTGTGCCCACCAATACCTACAAATGTGCCGACGATAAATTTTTGGTGATCGGGGGCAATGGCGATTCTATTTTCTCACGGTTGATGGTGGCCGTAGGTCGCGAGGATATGTCTACAGATCGAAAATATGCCAGCAATGCTGAGCGGGTGATTCACGAAGCCGACATAGATCTGGTGCTGGCCAACTGGTGTGCGGCAAATAGTTTGGCTCAAGCCATGGCGGTGCTTGAGGAACATCGGGTACCCTGCGGGCCTGTGTATAACGCCGCGGATATGATGGAAGATGAGCATTTCAAATACCGGGAATTATTTGAAGCGGTTGAAATTAACGGTGAATCCCTCAAAATTCCCGCCCTGTTACCCAAGTTGCAGAGCACTCCCGGCGGCACAGAATGGCCGGGCCCAGAAGTAGGGTCCCACACGGATGAAGTGCTGCAGAGCTTGGGTCTGGACAAGGCTCGCATTGCCGACTTAAAAACAAGCGGTATTGTGGCTGACGCACACAGCTAATTGAGAGAGAACCCTATGACGATTACTTCATTTATGCCACCAAAGCGCACCCTGATGGGCCCTGGTCCTTCAGATGTAAGTGAGCGCGTACTTCAGGCCATGGCCAGGCCCACTGTGGGGCACCTAGATCCTGCCTTTGTAGGCATGATGGATGAAGTAAAACTGTTGCTGCAGGCTGTCTTCCAGACTAAAAATGAACTGACCTTTGCTGTCTCTGCTCCTGGCTCTGCTGGTATGGAGTGCTGTTTTGCCAATCTGGTGGAGTGCGGTGACAAGGTAATTATCTGCCAGAACGGCGTGTTCGGCGGGCGCATGAAAGAGAATGTAGAGCGCTGTGGCGGCACTGCCATTATGGTTCAGGATGACTGGGGTACAGCGGTTGATCCGCAAAAATTGGAGGACGCGCTCAAAGCTCATCCGGATGCTGTGCTGGTGGCCTTTGTACATGCGGAGACCTCCACCGGCGCTCAGTCGGACGCCAAAACTCTGGTCGAACTGGCCCATAAGTATGATTGCCTGACAATTGTTGATGCTGTGACCAGTCTAGCGGGCTCGCCACTCAAGGTGGACGAATGGAATATAGATGCCATTTACTCGGGCTCGCAGAAGTGCCTGTCTGCACCTCCGGGACTGTCGCCGGTAAGCTTTAATCAGCGTGCTGCAGAGAAAATTCGCAGTCGCGGCAGCCGCGTCCAGAGCTGGTTTTTAGATCTTAATCTGGTAATGGGTTACTGGGGCGGTGAGGGCAAGCGCGCCTATCACCACACGGCGCCGGTTAACTGTCTGTATGGTTTGCACGAGTCTCTGGTGATAGTGCAGGAGGAGGGACTTGAGAATTCTTGGGCTCGCCATCAGCAGAATCATCTGGCCCTGCGCGCTGGCCTGGAAACTATGGGGATTGGCTTTTTGGTGCCAGAGCAGGATCGACTGCCCCAGTTAAATACAGTGTATATTCCGGAGGGGGCAGACGATGCGGCAGTGCGCACAGCACTGCTCAATGAATTTGACCTGGAGATTGGTGCTGGTCTGGGTGCGCTGGCTGGCAAAGTATGGCGCATTGGCTTGATGGGCCATGCCAGCCATCAGAAAAATGTCGACTACTGCCTCAGATCGCTGCAGTCGGTGCTGGATTCCTAGGCGTCATTACTCGACTGGCATTAACTCCATCAGTGCTAAAACACTGGCCTGCACGCCAGCAATAATGGCTGGCTTGGGTTCAATTTTAAATAATGGGCTGTGGTGAGAGGCTATTTTTGGCCCAGTGCCACTGATAGCGGCTTTCAAGTCTTCCTCGCTGGTACCTCCCACCGAAAAATACACACTGGGTATCTCTGGCTCAGTGGTAAATGAGGGGAAGTCCTCTGCCCCCATGCCTTGAGAGGCTATATTGGTGACCCTATCACTGCCTAGATTTGTCTGCCAAACCGCTCTCAGCCGCCTGACTAATGCATCGTTATTGATGGTGGGCGGGGTGGATTCGTCCAGGATAATCACCTCTGGCAGCTTGTCTTCGGGGAGACCAGCCACGCGTCCCATATTCACCGCAATCCGCTCAATGCCCTCTAACAATGTATCCCTGGTTTGCAGATTGGTATTGCGCACTGTCAGCTGCAGTTCGGCGCGATCGGAAATAATATTGTGCTTGGTGCCACTGTGAAAGGCGCCCACGGTCACTACACCAGCTTCTCTGGGGGGCAGTTCCCGGGAAACCAGTGACTGTAGTGCAACCACTATCTGGCTGCCGAGCAATACTGGGTCCTTGCCTGCATGGGGTGAGGCGCCATGGGCGCCAATACCATGGACAATAATATCCACTGTGTCGGCTCCGGCAAATGGCGCACCCTCTTGCACATTGATTAATCCGGCGCTCAACCCTGCAGAAACATGGAAGGCCAGGGCATAGTCTGGGGTGCCAAAGCGCTGCCAGAGATTATCCCGCATCATGGTCGCCGCACCTATCACACGCTCTTCCGCAGGTTGGCCGATCAGCATCAATGTACCTGACCAGCTGTCGCGGCGCTCAGCCATCTGCTTGGCCGTCCCCGCCAGGCTGGTGATATGCACATCGTGACCGCAGGCATGCATTACCGGGAAAACTTTGCCGGTAATAGGATCCAGCTGCTTGGCTTTGGAGGCATAGGCTAAGCCTGACTTCTCCTCAAGGGGCAGGCCATCCATATCTGCGCGCAGCATTACCAGTGGCCCAGGGCCATTTTCTAACAGGGCGACAATGCCCGTACCACCTATGCCTTCGCTGACTTCGAAGCCACTGCCTCGCAGTTCTGCCGCCAGTTTGTTGGCGGTGCGCACCTCAGCGGTACTGAGTTCTGGGTTGCGATGAAAGTCGACAAACAGATCGCCAAGGCGCTGTTTATAGTCTGCCTGTATAGACTGCAAAAGCTGCTCTGCGTTGGCTGAAACTGATAGCAGGCTAGTTAATAGTGCAGCGCTGACAAATAAATTTAGGTTATATCTGGTCATCTGTGGCCTCAATTAATTTTCTGCGGTTACTGCTTTATCTCGCCTGATTTTGCCCATATGTGTAGATAAAGTCACTCAATACATTGCCCACCTGCTTAAGGCTGTGGCCGCTGCATTTATCAATGCTGTCCTCAGTGGTGTGCCAGTAAGTGGGGAAAGGGTAGTGAATTAGGTCTACCACTGGTATGCCTGCCTCTAAAAAGGGTAGATGGTCGTCGCTAATATAGTGCCCGCGACTATTTTTAAAGGCGCTGGCTCCCTGACGTTTGGCTATGGCCCAGAGTTGATCCATCAGCGGCCGAGCTCTGGTCTGAGAGAATAGCTCGCGGGGAATAGATAGATTTTTGTCGCAGACCATATCGACAATAATGCCGGCGCTAGGTCTGTATTGAGGGTTGGCGGCTATAAATTGGCGTGCCCCAATAGAGAAGGGCCGATTATTAATCTGGCCCATGTCTTCTAGGTCAAAAAATATCAGGTCCACAGTGATTGGGGCGGGCTTAGAGGCCAAAAGCCGCGCGATCTCTAGTAACACAGCTACGCCGGATGCGCCGTCATTGGCTCCGGGAACGGCCATTAGGCGCCGGGTTTTATCCCTGTCTCTGTCGGCATGGGGTCTAGTGTCCCAGTGGGCTCCGAGCATAATTCGCTCACTGGTCGCTGTATTGCTACCGGCGACCGGAAAACTGGCCCAGAGGTTGGTGCCCTGCAGATCATAGGCGGCAAAGTGCTGTCTGCTGAGTCTGGCATTTAGGGGCTGTAGACTGCGCTCTATATACTCCAGAGTGCGCTGTTTAGCTTGCTGGTTGTCTGGTTCTCTGGGGCCAAAGGCCATCTGCTGGGCAATATGCTCCATGGCCAGCTGGCCATCGAAAGAAGTGGTGTCAGCTGCCGCAGATGTGGCTGCCAACAGGGCTATGAGTAGCAGTCTGTTTAGATACCCCATAACCACCCCTATAAATTAAGCCTGCTTGTCGGTGGCGGGCCTGTGCTCTTGCAGTGCAATCTGAGAATAACCATAGATCACGGCAATAATAGGACAGAGAATATTGAAGAAGGCAAAGGGGGCATACATAAAGGTGCTAACCCCCAGGGTAGCTGACATATAGGCGCCGCAAGTATTCCAGGGCACTAGTGCCGAGGTCAATGTGCCTGAATCCTCTAGGGTACGAGCCAGATTAATTGTGCTGAGCTGGCGCTCTTCATAGGATTTAACAAACATCTGCCCTGGGATAACAATGGACAGATACTGGTCGGCAGCCAGAAGATTGGTGCCTATACAGGTGCCTACGGTGGCAACAATTAAATCACCTGCGGACTTAACTCGGCTCAGAGCTGCCTCCACTAGACGCTCGAGCAGACCTGTGCGGCGCATGGCGCCCCCAAAGGCCATGGCATTGATAACCAGACCTATGGTGGTGAGCATGCTGCTCATGCCCCCCTTGGATAGCAGGGCATCCAGAGATGCATTGCCTGTATCGGAACTGTAACCCAGAAACATGGAGCTAAATAATCCTTTAAATACCGCGGCACCTTCATTCAGGCTGCTGTCATTGGCTAGGGCAATCACTGTGTCCCACTGGAAAACTGCAGCAAATAAGCAGCCTGCCAAGGTGCCACAAATCAATGTTGACAGGGCAGGGAGCTTTTTCACTGCCATGGTCAACAGCAGGATCATAGGGATTAGCATTAGCGGGCTAATCTTAAAAGTCTCTTGCATGGCGGCCTGCAAAGTCTCGATATCATCGATCACCAGATTGGTACCGCTGCCAATGCCCAGGATAAAGAACAGCACCAGAGTGATCAGAAAGCCGGGAATAGTGGTCCACAGCATATGTTGAATATGGTCAAACAGATTGTTGCTGGTTACTGCGGCCGCCAGGTTGGTAGTCTCTGACAGTGGCGAGAGTTTGTCGCCAAAATAGGCACCGGAAATAATAGCTCCGGCGCTGGCAGCCAGGGATAGATCCAGTGCTGCGGCAATACCCATCAGGCCTATGCCCAGGGTGCCGGCCACTGTCCAGGAGCTACCAATGCTAAAGCCCAGCAGGGCGCAGACCAGACAGGCAGTCAGATAAAAATAATCTGGCGACATCAGCTGAACCCCATAGTAGATCATGCTGGGCACAGTGCCCGAGAGTATCCAGCTGCCGATCAGTGCACCGACCATCAGCAGTATAAGCAGTGACTGCAGCGATACCGCTATGGTATCTATCATGCCCTGCTCAATCTCTTTCCAGCTGTGACCATTTTTAATACCGATCATGGCCGCTACAGCTGCAGCCATAATCAGTGCCACCTGATTGGGGCCAAAGGAATCCAGCCCAAACACATACACAGTGCCGGCCAGCATGGTAATTAAAATAACCACCGGAGTGATGGCATCCAGTAAGCTGGGTTTTGTTATTATTTTGCTCATAGGGGGATCAGTATCTGCTAATAATTTATTTTTGGAGCCGCTAAGTTACCAGTCTGCCCGCTATCTATCTACCTTTCTGGACAATACAATATGGCTGAGAGTTTTTTCTACTCCATCCAGGGTAGCTATGCGGTCGATGCTATTGTCCAGGGCCTCGGTGGTGGCCTCAGTGACCTTGGCGATTAAATCGTATTGACCGCTAATGGTGCAAAGCATATCCAGCTGAGGCACTTTATGGATCTGGCGAACAATATCGGCCGTCTTTCTGGGAATCACCGAAATCATAATATAGGCGCTGACCTGCTGCTGTTGGTAATGGGGATTAATTTTGATGGTGTAACCCTGGATTACACCGCTGCGCTCAAGTCTCTCCATGGTCTGCTGCACTGTAGCCCGACTTAAACCCAGCTCATTGGCCAGGTCTGAAACTGTACGACGGCTATTTTCCTGGAGCAAACGCAGCAGTTGCTGTTCATTTTTCATGTCAATATGCCAATTTATAAATCATTTTGATAATTAATAATATACAAAATGATAAGAATGGCAATACAAAATGACAATTTAAAGCCCTACAATAATTCCATCTTAGGTACTTATATTAGGTGTGAAATGAGTCAGGCGGCAGCGGTTCAACTAAATAACAATATTAAAACTCAACAGCGATTGATGGTGGAGGAAGACTGCCGTCAGCAGATCGCCTTTACCGCGCCCCATACCCAAAACTATCTGGAGCCTGTGCTGGCAATGTCCAGACAGCGACTGCGCGACAATGCCCGACGGTTTATGGCAGCTATGCCAAGAGTACGAGCGCATTTTGCGGTGAAAGCTAATCCCGATCCTGAAATTCTGCAGATTTTTAAGCAGGAGGGTACCTGCTTCGAAGTTGCCTCTATTGCAGAGATAGATGCCATGGTGAAGCTGGATGTGGATATGGAGACAGTGTTCTACTCCAACCCGATAAAATCCCCGGTCTCTATTGCCCATGCCGCTCGAGCTGGCATGCTCTGGTACTCTGTGGATACGCCAGAAGAGGTGACTAAAATTGCCGCCATCAAGCCTGATGCCAAACTCTATCTGCGTATTGAAGTCAGCAATGAAGGCTCTAACTGGCCTCTGGCCGGAAAGTTTGGCGCTAGCCCCTCTGGTGTAGAAATGATTATTGAAACCGCTAAACGTCTGAATATGCAGATCTGCGGTGTTACCTTTCATGTGGGTTCCCAGTGCGGCAATATCAGTAACTGGGTGGAGGGAATCAAGGCAGCAAAAGCGCTGTTCGCCAAGCTGTCTGACCATGGATTTGCACCTGAACTACTCAACCTAGGTGGCGGCTATCCGCTGCAATTTAGCGGTGATGAGCCTAGCATTGAAGAGATTGGTGCTGAGATCAATAAAGCGCTGGAGTCTATCCCTGAGCAGATTCAGGTAATGGCTGAGCCCGGAAGGTTTTTGGTAGGATCTGCCGGCTGTCTGTTGACTCAGGTAGTGGGTGTGGCCACCCGCGATGATGTGCGTTGGGTCTATCTGGATACTGGTTTCTACGGAGGCCTACTGGAGATTACCGGAGACTTTCCTGTCAATCTTATCAGCGAGCGCACCGGTGAGCCCGGTACCTGGACCATGGCTGGGCCAACCTGTGATTCCATCGATGTTATGGGTCGCCACACATTGCCAGACAATACCCAGGCTGAGGATTTTATCTATATGCCCAATCTGGGCGCCTACTGCACCACCTGTGCCTGCGACTTCAACGGTTTCCCCGTACCTGTTTTGCGCATGGTGGACTAGGGTAGAGAAATATTGTCTAACTGGTGCATCCAAATGGCGCTTTGATCGCGTCTAATCTGTAAATCTAGTACTGTTAAAGCTATAGCGCATCTGGCCCTGCTTTCAGGGCCAGATATGGTTTTTTAGGGGGCTCAATAAATGTCTGCAGCAATAAAATTTTTTAAATATCTTGTCGGCCTACTATTGGTGGCTGTGCTGGGAGCCTATTTTTGGTTCTGGGCCACCCCTGTCGGCATCAACAACTACATCAACAAAGTGAGTTTTCAGCTGGCCATTGATTCTCCTGAACTGATTACTGCTCTGGGTATTATTGATAATACGCCTCTGGATTTTCACAGTGGCAAACTGGCCTCCTATACCCTGGAGGCGGAGGAGGAGTCCTTGGCCAGGTTGCGGACTGCTCGCGCCGGCCTTGATCATTACGGCCCCGAGGGGCTTGAGGGGCAGGAGCTTCTCAGCTGGCAGATAGCGGCGTGGTTTTTTGAGGATCTAATTCGCTCCGCAGAGCACCCCTATGGCGGCTATATGGTCAATCAGATTTCTGGTCCTATGGTGAACTTGCCACAGTTTTTGACCGACCGACACCAAATTATTAATGATAAAAGCCTGACCCGCTATATTTCGCGCCTAGAGGAATTTGGCAGAGTTATAGGGGAGGTCAAACTGCGGGTGATGGACGCCAGAGACAATGGCACGGTGCCACCGGATTTTATTATTGAAAAAGTGTTGGTGGGTATGCGCGCATTTTCCGAGGCCTCGGGCAACGACAATGTACTGATTGCCAACCTGCCAGCCAAGCTGGAGAAACTCGACAATATAAGTCCAGAGCGCAAGCTGCTGCTCAGTGAGCAGGCGGTAGATATAGTCGACAATCAGATTGTTCCCCAGTATCTGGAGATGATAGCCCTGTTTGAGACGCTTTTGAGCGAGACTAATCATGATGCTGGTATCTGGCGCCTGCCCCAGGGCGAGGCAATCTACACACAGGCTCTAAAGTCCAACACTACCACTGATATGAGTGCTGAACAGATACATCAGTTAGGTCTTTCTGAGGTAGCCCGCATTGAGCTTGAAATGGCTCAAATTTTGACCGAGCTGGGTATGACCGAAGGCAGTATATTTGAGCGAATTCAGACTCTTATGGAGCTGCCGGAACACAACTTTCCCAACACTGACGAGGGGCGCGCTGAACAGATTGCCTACTTAAACCAGGTGAATGATCAGCTGATGGCTATGGCTGACCAGCACTTTGTCACCATTCCTCCGCAGCCTCTGGAAATACTGCGGGTACCTCTTTATGCTCAGGACTCCTCCCCCGGGGGTTACTATCAGCCGCCGGCGCTGGATGGTTCTACACCAGGACGTTTTTATATCAACCAAAAAGATACCAGTGACAATCCGCGCTGGAAACTACCCACCTTTATGTACCACGAGGGGGCGCCTGGCCACCATTTTCAGATTTCCGCGGCCCAGCTAATTGAGGATGTCCCACTGCTGCGAAAGCTGAGCCCATTTAGTGCCTATACTGAGGGCTGGGCCCTGTATGCGGAGCGCATTGCCTTTGCTGATATGGCTGTCTACGACCAAGACCCTCTGGGCAATCTGGGCCGTCTGCAGGACGAGATGTTTCGGGCTGTGCGGCTGGTGGTGGATACAGGTATGCACGCCAAGCGATGGAGTCGGGAAAAAGCCATTGACTATATGAGGGTAAAAACCGGGCTTACTCAGGCTGAGGTTACTCGAGAGATTGAGCGCTATGTGGTCTGGCCTGGCCAGGCTACCTCCTACAAAGTGGGGCAGCAGGCTATTTTGGCAGTGCGCGCTAAGGCTGAACTGGCCCTGGGTGAACAGTTTGACAGCAGACTGTTCCATGAGGCGCTGTTGTCCAGCGGCGCTATGCCTCTGGCGATTCTAGAGTGGAATATAGACCAGTGGATCGCTCAGCAGAAAGCTAAATAACCGACTTATTGCGCAGAGTTTCGATTTGTAACTCTGTGTACTCGAGGTACTCCCCTAGTACGGAAGCAGTGTCATCTCCAAGGGATGGAGGTGGCACTGCATATTCTATAGCGGTGCGACTGTAGTTGATTGGATTGCCCACCAGTTGCACCTCTCCAGCACGTTTATCCTCCATGGTTACCAACATTTTGCGAGCCAGTATCTGGGGGTTCTGAAAAACCTGATCTATGGTATTGATTGGGCCACAGGGTACCTGATGCTGTTCCAGCAGCTGCAACCATTGCTCACTGCCGCGCTGGGCGAGGCGCAGACTAATCTCTGTGCAGAGTGACTGACGGTTGCTGACCCGCGCTGAGTTGGTGGCATAGTCGCTATTATCTGCCCAGTCAGGCATATCCAGCACTGAGCAAAGGCGTCTGAATTGACTGTCATTACCTACAGCTAAAATAAGATGGCCATCGGCGGTGGCAAAGGCCTGATAGGGGACTATATTGGGGTGTGCATTGCCCAGGCGGCCAGGAACAGTGCCACCGGTTAGATAGTTGCTGGCCTGATTAGCTAGCACAGCAGCCTGTACATCCAGCAGTGCCAGATCTATATACTGACCAAGACCAGACCTGTGACGCTCCAGCAGAGCGCCCTGAATTGCATTGGCGGCATAGAGTCCGGTAAACAGGTCGGTTACTGCAACCCCCACTTTTACCGGGCCGCCGTTTTCATGGTCCGGATCGCCGGTGATACTCATTAGTCCGCCCATACCCTGAATTAAAAAGTCATAGCCTGGACGTTCGGCATAGGGGCCGGTTTGGCCGAAACCGGTAATTGAGCAGTAGACTAAGCCGGGGTTTATCTCAGCCATGGAGGCATAGTCCAGGCCATATTTTTTCAGCCCATCCACCTTATAGTTTTCGATCAGCACATCAGCTTGCAGTGCCAGTTGGCGGATAATCTCCTGCCCTTCGGGCTGGGTGATATCCACAGTCACCGACTGTTTACCGCGGTTGGTGCAGAAGAAATAGGCGGCGTCTTCGGTATTATTACCGGCTCTATCTTTAAGGTAGGGAGGCCCCCAGTGGCGGGTGTCGTCACCCACTTCCGGGCGCTCTATTTTTATTACTTCAGCACCCAGATCGGCGAGCATCTGACCGGCCCAGGGGCCAGCCAGAACGCGGCTCATATCCAGTACTTTATATCCAGCCAGTGGTCCTGCCATAAGGCTTACCCGAAGGCCGGAATACCGGTCTGAGCGCGACCCAGAATTAGCGCATGCACATCGGCGGTGCCCTCGTAGGTGTTGACCACCTCGAGGTTGAGCATATGGCGCATCACTGAATACTCATCGGAGATACCGTTGCCGCCGTGCATATCTCTGGCCATACGAGCTATATCCAAGGCTTTGCTGCAGTTATTGCGTTTCATTAATGAAATAAGTTCGGGAGCCAGTTCGCCGCGATCTTTCAGGCGACCGGCGCGCAGGGAACCCTGCAGGCCCAGGCTAATTTCAGTCTGCATATTGGCCAGCTTCATCTGAATCAGCTGAGTAGCAGCCAGAGGCCGATTAAACTGCACGCGGTCCATGCAGTATTGACGTGCCCCATGCCAGCAGTCTTCGGCGGCGCCCATAACGCCCCAGCTGATACCGTAACGGGCTGAGTTGAGGCAGCCAAATGGACCTTTCAGGCCCTGCACATTGGGCATTAGTTGATCTTCTGGCACAAACACCTCATCCATCACAATCTCGCCAGTGATTGAGGCGCGCAGTGCCAGCTTCCCTTCAATTTTGGGGGCGGATAAACCTTTCATGTCTTTATCCAGAATAAACCCACGGATAATGCCGTCGTCAGTTTTGGCCCAGACCACAAAGACATCGGCAATAGGCGAGTTGCTGATCCACATTTTGCTGCCGGATAACAGGTAGCCGCCATCGACGGTTTTGGCGCGGGTTTTCATACCACCTGGGTCTGAGCCAGCATCTGGCTCGGTCAGGCCGAAACAGCCCACCCACTCGCCAGTGGCGAGCTTTGGCAGATATTTCTCGCGCTGCTGCTCTGTACCGTAGGTATAGATGGGGTACATCACCAGACTGGATTGCACGCTCATCATTGAACGATAACCGGAGTCCACCCGTTCAATTTCTCTGGCCACCAGCCCGTAGCAGACATAGTTGACGCCGGAGCATCCGTAGCCATCAATAGTGGCGCCCAGCAGGCCCAATTCGCCCATCTCGTTAAAGATAGCTCGGTCAGTGGCTTCGTTGCTAAAGGCTTGACGCACTCTGGGTGCGAGTTTTTCCTGAGCATAGTTGGCCGCAGTGTCGCGCACCAGCCGCTCTTCATCCGTTAACTGATCATCCAGATTAAATGGATCTTGCCAATTAAATTTTCCCCAATCACCAGCCATGTTGCTAACCCTTCACTTGATAATGGTGCGCCGTGGCGTCTAGCGCACTGGTTGCACGTTCGATTAATAGATCAATTTCTTCATGGCTGCTGACAAATGGCGGTGAAATAATCATTGAATCGCCCACTGCGCGCATGACTAAATTATTGCTGATGCAGAACTCACGGCAGATACCGCCAGATTTTTGTTCTGGCTCCAGGCGCTCTTTAGTTGCTTTGTTGCGCACCAGCTCGATGGAACCCAGCATGCCAATACCGCGCACATGGCCCACAATCGGATGCTCTGCCAGAGCCTGCCATTTGCTCTGTAAATAGGGGCCCACATCGTTGGCTACCAGGTCCACCATATTTTCACTTTCAATAATTTCTAGGGTCGCCAGCGCTGCAGAGCAGGCAATCGGATGGCCGGAGTAGGTAAAGCCATGGCCAAACTCACCACCGGAACCTGTGATCACACTGGCCACTTTCTCGCTGACCATAACACCACCCAGAGGCTGAAAGCCATTGGTAACCGCTTTGGCAAAGGTCATCAGATCTGGTTCTGTACCATATGTCTGGCAACCAAACATGTTACCTGTGCGGCCAAATCCGCAGATCACCTCGTCGCTGATAAACAGAATGTCGCGCTCTTTAAGGATGCGGCTGACCTCTGGCCAGTAGCTGTCTGGTGGCACTATTACGCCACCGGCTCCCTGGATGGGCTCGGCAATAAAGGCGGCGACATTTTCAGCCCCCAGCTCATCAATACGTTTTTCTAATTCACGGGCCGCCTGCAGTCCGAATTCATGGGCGCTGAGCTCACCGCCGCTGCAGTACCAGTTGGGGTCGGCTATATGCTGAACATAGGGCAGGGTTTCAAACTGATTATGGACAAACTCAAAGCCACCCAGGCTGGCTGAGGCAATGGTGCTGCCGTGGTAGGCATTGGTGCGAGATAGAATAATGCGCTTGTTGGGCTGATCTTTAAGATCCCAGTAGCGGCGCACCAGGCGGATATTAGTGTCATTGGCCTCTGATCCGGAGCCGGTAAAAAACACATGGGTAAACTGATCTGGGGTCATGTTTACTAGGCGATCGGCCAGCTCTACTGCCGGTGCATTGCTGCACTGGAAAAAATTATTGTAGTAGGGCAGTTCCTGAAACTGTTTGCTTACCGCTTCAGCAATTTTGGGTTGGCTATAACCCAGACTGCAGCACCAGAGTCCAGACATGGCGTCGAGCAGTTTATTGCCATCTGTGTCATAGATGTAAATATGCTCAGCGCGGTTGATAATTCTGCCGGGCTTTTTTGCATAGTCGCCAAAGTCGGTGAAGGGATGCAGATGACGACGCGCATCTAATTGCTGCCACTGTTCAGTCGTTAGCATCTTGGTCATAGCTGGTCTCTCGGATTGCTTAATTAATCGGCTGCTGCGCTGGGGTTGAAACTGAATACTACAGCAGGGAAAAGGTTGTGGTTCACTGCTGTTATTAGACACCAGAGAAGGCCCGCAGTCATGTACCCAAAGGGGTGGGCGAGCCCTGTTCCACCTCAGTTGACTCTAGTCAGCCCCATAGATTTTACGTCCGTCGAACCAGGTTGAGAGCACCTGGGTAGCGGATATCTGATGGGCATTGCCCGCGGCCTCCAATGCTAGCAGGTCGGTATCCAGAATAACGAAGTCTGCCTTTTTGCCCGCCTCCAATGATCCGCTGATCTGATCATTTTGCAGCATTTTGGCACCGTTGATTGTATAGGCATCCAGAGCATCGGCCAGAGAGATTTTTTCGGCGGGGTTGTACACTCTGCCGGTCTCATCCTGTTGTCTGGTAACCGCCTTTTCCAGGTTGAAGAAGGGTCTGGGTTCTCTGGTATCTACAGGGGCATCGCTGCCTGCAGTTAAGACTCCGCCAGCAGCCGCTATAGAGCCCGCGGGATAGGAATTACTGAAGCCATAGTCACTGGGGTCAAATAAATCTTCCACCGATTTAATCTGGTCGAGAAAGGGAGACACAGTCATCAGATAGCCCACATCTGGTTCGATCCAGCCATAGGTAAATGTGGGGTAGACATTCAGTTCAGCAAACCGGCCTATATCCTCAGGGTCAATCAACTGCGCATGGGCCATAGACAGGTTAGCTGGTGAATTTGGGCTGGCTTTGCGGGCCGCCTCAAAGGCATCCAGAGCAAAACGCACCGCTCTGTCACCAATGGCATGGCTGTGCACATTGATACCTGCACTAAATAGCGCCAGGGTGTAGTTGTATAAAAATTCAGCTTCTTTTTCTAACAGGCCATTGCTTTGGGTGCATTGGGCGACCAGAAAACCATGCTCTCGATAAAAGGCTTTTTTATCTGCCGCAGAGCTCAATCTGCGCCCCTGAATGCAGGCAGCAGAATCTGTATCCACATAGGACTGCACTGAGATAGCGCCGGTTTCAGCGTCTGCACTGAAAACAGGCTGCAAATAGTTTTTCAGGGAGGCCGCATTGGGCAAGGTGGGGGGGTGGGAATGGGGATTGCCCTCGGTAACCCCATCAATAAATATTTTTGCGGTGTCCAGTTTAAAATTGGCAATTCCCCGGTGGGCTGTCTGCAGATTCTGCATATCAGCAACCACAGCATCTACATCAATGGCCGCATCCGGCTGAGGTCGGTAATCTTCAAAGTCAGCATAAAAGGCGACGGACATACGGTAGGTCAGTGCACTGTCTTTTGCGGCACTGGCAAATCCGGCGATATCTTTGCTGGTGAGCGCTGCGTCTAGAACCGAGGTAATTCCATTGGCTGCCAGCTTGTCACTGATTCTGCTTACCAACTGGTTATCTACGGCGGGGTAGCCCCAGAGATTAGGTATATTGACCAGCTTGCGGGCATCCTCGTTGAGAGCGCCATTGGGCTCTCCACTGGCATCTACTCCTACTGTGGCGATAAAGTCGACAAATTCAGCGGCTAGAGTCTCAGCGCTAAGGCCTACCTGGTTGCCGTATTTGTCGGTTGCCAGAGCCAGGGCATAGCTGTTGACTGCGCCATGGTGGCCGTCATTGCCCAGCAGCATAATAGGGTGTTCGGTCGACACTGCATCCAGCGCTGCGCGCACTGTGGGCAGCCTCTCTGAGGGCTCGTTGCCCGCAGTGTAGGACCACTGATCTACGCTGAGCCATTCGCCGGCGTCCAACCCCTGCAGACAGGGCTTTAATCTGGGTACCAGATCTTCTAGGGAATAGGGGGTGCTGGCGAGATCGCAGCTGTCAGATTCCACTATACCGGGCAGGTGGATATGCACATCATGCAGGCCGGGAATAATCATTTTGCCCTGCAGATCAATCACCTGGGTATGCTCGCCTATCAAGGCTGCCATACTGCTGTCGCTGCCTGTAGCAAGTATCTGATCACCAGATATGGCCATAGCTGAAACTACGGACTGGCTGCTATCTGCGGTATAGATAGTGCCCCCGGTAAATACTTTTTCGGCCATACTGACTGTTGGTTCCTGACAGCCGGCAAGACTGATAGTGACTAGCAAGATGGGACCTAAGGCTCTACTGAGCATGACTAACCCCCTGTTGTTGGTTTTTGACTCTGAGGTAATACTTTGCTCCATACTAATGCACCAGGGTGGTCGCCGAATACCCTCTAGGGGTAGATGGTGCATCTGGCAGATTTTTTATATAGAGCAAAGTGGCATACTAGCTCCCCGAGCTAACAAGCAGACAGATAAATAGCAGACAAATAGCGGATTTAAAATGGATAACCCAGATCAGCAGCTAGAGCAGTTTTTGCAACTGCACCCGGACATAGAGATATTTGAGGTACTGCTGCACGACCTCAATGGAACTCAGCGGGGCAAATGGTTGCCGCGGGAACAGATAGACAAGCTGTTTAAGGGGGGCTATAAAATGCCCCAGACCAGCTGTTCTCTGGATAGCTGGGGTCGTGATCTAGAGGAGCTGGTTACCGCAACTGGGGATAAAGATGGTGTTTGCAGACCCCATGCCGGCACCCTGGCACCTGTGCCCTGGGCCGATCGACCCACGGGCCAGATTATAGTCTCTATGGGTGACTTTACTGGTGAGACGCCTTACGAGGGCGACTGCCGGGTTGCCCTGGAAAATATCCTCAAACGTTTCGCCAAGCTGGGTTTAACTCCTGTGGTGGCCAGTGAGATGGAGTTTCATCTATTTGAACTGGACCGCGACCAGTTTGGTGCTCCCCAGCACAGTCAAAAGGCATTGGATGGCAGTCCAGCCCTGGGCGGTCAGACCTATGGTCTGGACGCAATGCGCGATACTGCACCGCTAATGGATGCTATTAATCGGGCCGCAGTGATTCAGAACCTGCCAGTTGATACATTGATCACTGAGTTTGGTCCCTCCCAGTTTGAGATCAATCTCGATCATCAAGACTGTGCTCTGCGAGCCTGTGACCAGGGCAGCATGCTCAAGCGTGCGATTCGTCAGGTTGCCCGCAGCCATGATCGGGTGGCCTCATTTATGGCTAAGCCCTTCGCCGATCAGGTGGGCAATGGCATGCATATTCATTTCAGCCTGATCGATACCGATGGCAACAATGTCTTTAACAACGGCACTGACTCTGGGTCGGAACTGCTCAATCAGGCGGTTGCCGGCTCTCTGGCAACTATGGCCGACAGCATGGCCATCTTTGCCCCCAATATAAATTCATTCCGACGTATGGTGCCTGGCTGCTATGCGCCGCTGGCACCCAACTGGGGCTATGAAAACCGCACCACGGCGATTCGTATTCCCGGCGGTGATCAGCGGGCCATCCGCATTGAGCATAGAGTCGCGGGCGCAGATGCCAATATTTATCTTACGGTTGCTACTATGCTGGCAGGGGCTCTTTACGGCATTGAGAATAAGCTGGTGGCACCAGCCGCGGTAGAGGGCGATGCCGGAGAGGTTGAACCTGAGCTGCCGCATTTTTGGAATGATGCCATTAAAGCATTTGAACAGTCAGACTTTATTCGCGATGCACTGGGCTCTGAGATGCAGAGAAACTATGCCCAGAGCAAGCGTATGGAAAAACAGGAGTTTGACAGCAGAGTCACGCTGATGGAGTACGACGCCTACCTCTAGAGCTTGCGTTTAACCAGCAGGCTATCTATATCATTTTGCGAGAGTTTGGCTCGCGCCGCTGCAGTTTTGGAGGTATTGGCAAAGGGGCCTACCAGTACCCTGTGCCATACATCACCTGCGACAGCTTCAGATGTTTCAACACTGGCGGTCAGGTTGAGCAGCAGCAGTTTAACGCGCAAACCCTCGGCATCGGCTTTATTTCTGAATGATCCCACCTGCAGGGAATAGACATAATTTTTTCGATCTGCAGCCTGGTCTTTTGACTGCTGATCTTCCGGAATCACAATTTCTGACTCTTTCAGCATATCGTGAAAGCTAAATTTAACATCCGGTATTTCGACCTTTTCCGCAGCTTTGGTAATGGCTTTGGTGTCAGGTATTTTGCCATCAAAAACCATGGGCATAAGATACATGCCCAGCACACCAACCAGCATACCGGCAAAAAATGCTGGTGCAGAGGACGAGCCTGCAGACTTATTCTGCGTTGAGCGTGTAGCAGATTTTCTTGGGTAATTACGAGCCATGGGTTGAGCCTATTCCGGTAGCAGACAATTGTAGGTTAAGGAACCTGCTGTTACCAAACAATATCCTTATCAATAAACGTTTTTTTATAGCTCTTGGGGATCTACATCAATAGACCAGCGCACCCGGCGGCTGTCCCGGTGAGATTCTAGCTGAGGTGCCAACTGAGACAGCAGTGCCTGCAGAGCAGAGCGCTGCTTTGCCTCTAGCTGAAGCAGATAGCGAAAGCGTCCTGCGCGCTTTTCCATCATTGCTGGCAGGGGCCCCAGATAGGAAAGGTCTGGGCTGGGAGGTGCAATATTTTCTGCAAGCTGACGGACTAGCTGTAAAAAATCGTCTGCGTCGCTAGCCTGCTGGGCTTCGGCGCGGATAACTGCCATATGCCGGAAGGGAGGCAGCTGACTAAATTGACGCTGGGTCAGTAATTCTCTGGCAAACTGGCCATAGCCCTGAGTCATCAATAGCTCCAATAGTGGATGCTCTGGCTGATGGGTCTGAATCAACACCTGTCCACGGGCTTTGCCGCGGCCACTGCGGCCAGCCACCTGAGTTAGCAGTTGGCCTGTGCGCTCATGGCCGCGAAAGTCTGGGCTAAACAGTCCACTGTCTGCATCCAAAACCGCGACCAGTGTGACATTGGCAAAGTGATGTCCCTTGGCTAGCATCTGAGTGCCTATCAAAATACAGGGTTCGCCACTGTCCGCAGTATCAAACACCTGCTGCATGGCTCCTTTGCGCCTGGTACTGTCGCGATCTACTCGCAGCACTTTGCTGTCGGGAAAACATTGCTGCAGATAGGCTTCGCTGCGTTCGGTACCCTCGCCGGCGGCGATCAGTTGCTGGCCCTGACAGCCTGGACATTGCTGGGGAATACGCCGTTGATGATCGCAGTGGTGACAGATGAGGCGACCGCGGGCTCTGTGCACTGTGAGTCGCGAATCGCACTGATTGCAATCTGCGGTCCAGCCGCACTGATGGCAGAGTAGTGCAGGGGCATAGCCACGCCGGTTGAGAAACACCAACACCTGCTGTTGCCTGCTGAGGGTTGTACCTATGGCTGCCAATGTTGAAGCTGCTATACCGGATTCGACGCGCTCAGTTTTTAGATCGATTATCTGCCAGTCTGGTTGTACTGCATCGCCGGCTCTGTTGTTTAGTATCAGATGCTGATAGCGACCATTGGCACAGTTATTGAGAGATTCCAATGAGGGGGTGGCGGAGCCCAGAATGATAGGGATACTCTCCTGCTGAGCACGAATTACCGCTAGATCTCGGGCCGAGTAGCGAAAGCCATCCTGCTGCTTGTAGGACTGGTCGTGCTCCTCATCGAGAATAATTAACCCCGGGGCTGCCAATGGCGTAAATATCGCCGATCTGGTGCCCAGAATAATCTTTGCTTCCCCGGTTTTGGCTTGCATCCAGGCTGCCAGTCGCTGCTTGTCGCTGAGTCCAGAATGCAATGTGACTACAGGCTGGTTAAAGCGGTCGCGAAAGCGCTTCTCTGTCTGTGGTGTCAGGCTGATCTCGGGAATCAACACCAGTGCCTGCCGACCGTAGCGCAACACTTTATCTATGCACTGCAGATAGACTTCGGTTTTGCCGCTGCCGGTAACACCGTCCAGCAAATAGCTATTAAAACCATGGCTTTGGATTGCATCCACAGCAGTTTGCTGTGAGCTATACAGGCGCAGAGGATCCTGCTTAAGTAGATTTTCCACAGGCCTGATGCCAGGAGGAATCACCACAGCTTCAATCAAACCTCTGTGCTCAAGCTGTTTGATAATGGTGCGAGAGAATGACTGCAAAATAATAGATTCTGCTAGCCCTGTCTGCTGATCCTGCAGCAACTCTACTAGAGCCCGCTGTTTGCGTGCCTGTTTAAGTGACTCAGGCCCCAGCCCCATCCCCAGTGTACTCAGCTTCCAGCCGGGCTGGCCGGGCTCTGGTGGCAGTTCACCGCGGCGCAGCAGCACAGGTAATGTGGAAAATAGCGCATCGCCAATGGGCTGTTGATAGTAGTTGGCTGCCCAGATAAACAGCTTAAATAATGAGGCTGGCAGCAGGGGTTCGGCATCGATCAGCTGGTCTATAGGTTTGAGCTTGTTGAGATCAAATTCAGTCTGTTGGCTGGTTTCAATAATCAGTCCGGTTACCTGGCGACGGCCAAAGGGCACCAGCACGCGACAGCCGGGCTGCAGCTCCTGCTCCGCTTGATTTTTATCAATATTAGCTGGGGCTAGGTAGTCGAATAGCCGGCGCAGGGGTGAGGGCACTGCAACACGAATAATTAAAGGCTCTAAATGGGCCATAAAAAATTGAGAATTCCTTTTGTAACCTGGTTTATTTCTGCTAGAATCCGCGCTCTTTAGAAATGGCCTACCGTGCCTTGCGGGAACTGAGCTAGGTTTCACATTACAGTGAACCCCAGTTTAACAGTTTCACGATGGGGTGGCGGCTCGCGAATTGGAGTATATGATGAAAACTGAGATTCACCCAGCCTATAACGAATTAGTTGCAACCTGCAGCTGTGGCAACGTTATTAAAGTCGGTTCAACACGCGCTGAAGGCATCTATCTAGATGTTTGCTCTGCCTGTCATCCGTTCTATACTGGCAAGCAGAAAATTGTTGATACTGGTGGTCGAATCGATCGCTTCAACAAGCGTTTTGGTGCTGCTAAGAAGTAATTAGCAGACAGCTAGACAAAATATAAAAGTGCGCCGCGGATACTGTCCACGGCGCATTTTTTTTGTCTTGTAGAATACTTATTTTTGCGGGCTTTTTGTCGAGGCTGTCATCAGCGGTTACAATGGCGGGCGAAACTATCTCTCAGGCCTGCAGGAGGCTTTTTGTGCGCGCACTCTGGTTGTTTGTTCAATTTATTGTCGTGGCTGCCATCGCTCTGGTGGGTGCCCTGTTCGCTATGGAGAACAGCCAGTTAATCAGTGTTAATTTTATTCTGTTTAGCGCCCCGACAATTAGTCTGGGTCTGTGGCTTTTGATATTTGTTGCCTCCGGAACCCTGCTTGGTATCTTTGCCAGCTCAGTTATTATCGCCAATTACCGTCGCAAGCTAAATCGCGCGCTCAAAAAGGATTAATCTATTTATGAGCAATTCCCAATCTCCGGTGATTGTCGCCCTTGATTTCGATAACCCCGCCGCAGCCCTGGCTCTGGCTCAGCAGCTGGATCCCACTCAATGTCGGTTAAAGGTAGGCAAAGAGCTGTTCACTCGCGCCGGGCCCGATCTGGTCAAAACGTTGGTGGCTATGGAGTTTGATATTTTTCTCGACCTGAAATTTCACGATATTCCCAATACCACGGCTAAGGCGGTCAGCGCTGCCGCCGATCTGGGCGTCTGGATGGCCAATGTGCACGCCTCTGGTGGCAGTCGTATGATGTCAGCGGCCAAGCAGGTTTTGGATCAGCAGGGCAGTGCTATGTTGTTGATTGCTGTGACTGTGCTCACCAGCATGGACGAAACCGACCTGAGGGAGCTGGGCATTGCCTGCAGCCCCGCGGAACAGGTTGTGGGTTTAGCGCGTCTGGCCCAGCAGTCTGGTTTGGATGGTGTGGTCTGTTCGGCTCAGGAGGCCAGCTCTTTAAAGGCTGAGCTAGGTGCGGATTTTAAATTGATTACCCCTGGTATACGCTTGCCTGACAGTGTCGCTGACGATCAGCGCCGTGTGGTTAGCCCCCCGCAGGCTATGGCGATGGGCAGTGACTATCTGGTGATTGGCCGACCTATTACGCAATCGGCCAATCCTCAGGAGACGCTAGTTCAAATTAACCGGTCTCTATCCCTTTAAAGTCTCTTTCCGTAGTCTCTTTTAGCTGATCAATCCAGTGGGAACAGGCGGATATAGTCGACCTGCATCTGTTGTGGAAACTGGGTTTCGGCATTGGGTGAACCGGGCCATTCGCCACCTGAAGCCAGCGCCGCCATCATTTTTGCAGGCTCATCTCAGGACTTCACTGCACTCTACTTTATTTTATGCGCTGATGAGCCCATTCCGCCTTATCTCCGTAGAGAATAGGTCGCAGTTAAAAATGTATAAAAAAGTCGTTTTTTATGATTGTCCTGAAAAGATTTGGGGACTAAACTACCGGGCTTTTTTTAAATTTACCCTTGAGAAAAAATAATGTCCGTCGCCACTGCAGAAGCTTTTGCACCTTTAAATAACATCACTGAACCCCAGTGGTGGACAGGTACGCCTGCTATTTCCCCAGATCGGTTTGTTATTGATGGTAATCAGTACCGGGTCAATGGTGAGCCTCTGGTTGCAAGCCCGGAACTCGCTGCCCATATGCAGAGAACATTTGACGATGTGGGCCTGGTGCATGTGGTCAACACAGGCCTAGATAATCTGCAGGCTATGCGTCTTATTGCCACTCAGGTATTAAAGAATGAGCGCCAGTATGAAGGCGGAGCTAACCCCCGCAAGATTATTGAAAAAAATGTCTATGAAGTAGGTGCACCACTGCAAGCCTGGCTGCACTACCATCATGAGATGGCCTATATTGGGTCCAGCACCAAGATGGTCAGCTTTATGGCTCACAAGATGCCAAGCGAGGGGGGTTATACCTTCGTTTCAGATAACTGTCAGGCTACCGATGCGCTGATGGCAACTCCCTTTGGTCAGAAGCTTAAAGAGTTGGGCCTCTGTTATCATCGCAATCTTTCCGACCGAGAGTACTTTGTTGATCGCCTAGATGAGGGTGTCTACAACCACTGGCAGCAGTCTATGCTCACAGAGGATCCTGAGGAGGCTGCGGCTGAAGCCATAAGCCGTGGTCTGGAGGTTGAGTGGGGTCCAAACAGACTTTTAAAAACTAGGTTTTACATCTCTGCATTTGAGTATTTCCCGCAATTAGATCGCAATTTGCTGTACAGCAGCATGGCCGACGATGGCACCTGGTTTGATACCTGGCCTCTGGTTCAGCATCTGCCTGCCGATGAACGTCCACTGAAGTTAACCTTTGGCGATGGCAGTGAAATGACTGCTGAGGAAAAGCAGCTGTTTATCAAGATTTATGATGACTACGGTATTCCCATTGCCTGGGAGGTGGGCGATGTCGCCCTAATATGCAACTATCGCTTTGCCCATGGTCGCCCTGCGGTTCACCTTAAAGAGGGTGAGCAGAGAGAGTTGGGTGTGCTGATTGGTGAATCCTTTGATCGAGTGGAGACCCTCGAGGATAAGTGGTAGCAGGCCAGAGTTGTCGGGTATAGTGTGGCTGACTAAATAACCTAAACATTATCAGTGCAGCCTCAATGCAAACTTTAATCGAACAACTGACACAAATTTTAGAACCCTCGGCCCTGTTTCTGGGCGACGATATCAGCGAAAAATACCATGCGGACTGGAGCGGTGCATCGGCCTGCGCGCCCGCAGCCCTGCTCAAGCCAAAAACCACTGAACAGCTCTCGCAAATTATGGCGCTCTGCTATGAACAGAATCAGCCTGTTGTGGTGCAGGGCGGGTTAACTGGATTGGCCGGTGGTGCAACACCCTTAAGTGGCGAGTTTGCCATATCTCTGGAGCGTATGAATGCTGTCGAAGAAATCGATGCCAGAGGCATGACCGCGACCGTACTGGCCGGAACGCCCCTACAGGTATTGCAGGAGGCGGCAGAGGAGCATGATTTATTTATGCCCCTGGACCTGGGTGCCCGCGGCAGTTGCAATATTGGTGGCAATGTAGCTACCAATGCCGGCGGCACTGAGGTGATTCGCTATGGTATGACCAGATCACTGGTGCTGGGGTTGGAGGTGGTGCTGGCCGATGGCACAGTGATTAATGCCATGAATAAAATGGTTAAAAATAATTCCGGCTATGATCTAAAGCATCTTTTTATTGGTTCTGAGGGCACATTGGGCATTGTGACCAGAGTGGTGGTTCAGCTGCAGCCCAAGCCTCTGGCTTGCCATACAGCACTCTGCGCCCTCGAAGACTATGATTCAGTGACTAAACTGTTAACTGAGCTTAAGCGCAGCCTGGGCTCTGGCCTGACTGGCTTTGAGCTGATGTGGGATAACTACTATAACAAGGTATTGGAAGTGGATTCAGATTTGCAGAATCCATTTGGTGAGGAGCACCATTTTTACCTGCTCGTTGAGTATAAAGATAATGAAACTGCTCTGGGTGCAGAGCGGTTTGAGGCAGAGCTTTTCGGCCATTTGGAGGCGGAGCTTCTGTCCGATGCTGTGGTGGCTCAGTCCCACCAGGATGCTGAGGAATTCTGGCGTATCAGAGATGGTATTGGCGAGCTGTTAAAGGCTCTGGGGCCAGTCTCTAATCAGGATGTCAGTCTGCCAATCGCGGATATTGGCGTCTTTTCGACCCATCTAGAAACAAGGCTAAAAGCTAAATACCCTGATATTGGTGTGTTGTTGTTCGGCCATATAGGCGATAACAATCTGCATGTCTGCGCCTACACTGGCCGCGAGGAGGACAAGTTGCTGATCACTGAAGATATTATGTCTATGATTGGCGAATACTCAGGTGCCATCACCGCTGAACACGGGGTGGGTGTTTTGAAGCGGGATTATCTCGAACTCTCTCGCACCCCTGAAGAGATTGCTCTAATGAAGACCATTAAAACAGCCATGGACCCCAAAGGCATTCTTAACCCTGGCAGAGTAATCTAGCCTGGCGGGTCAGTTTTCTTCTGGATGCGACAGAACTGCCTCTAATCTGAGATGAATAGTCTCATTGGCCATGTACTTAGAATGGCCCACTGAGTATGGTTCTCCCCATCACTAGTCAATCTAAAGAGTTGTCCCCATGAGTCTGAAGCCCTTATCTGCACCTGCCTCTAATACCGTTTTGGCAGACTGCTCTGCTGATCAGCAGCCTGTTGAAAGCGAAGCTACTGTCGATGGGCTGCCGGATGGCGCCTATCTTATTGCCGGTGTCACGGTAACTGAAAATGGCGAAGTGACCCAGTACAGCCGCGACCAGATAAAAATTTATACCCAGGGGCGTTTTATGTATGCCTTTAACAATGCTGTAATTGAAAGCATTGATGTGGGTGCGGGCGATGCTAGTTGGTCAAATGGTGTAATGGTTGAGGTGCCCAGAGTGAATCACCATGGCCCAGTTTCAGGTTACAGCTTTGATGTTGCCATAGACCAGACAGAAACTGGTTTTGAGCAAACAGTTATTGGTATGGAATACGAGGGCGGTCGCCTGCTGGATATGGTTGAGGTATGGGATAAGGCCTCAACCGCCACCTCGGCTTTTGATGGCCTCTGGCAGCTGCAAACCCGTGAATCCAATGAGCCAAATATTAGTGAGTTCGCTGAAACCAAGATGATTGGCGGTGGCCATTATATCTGGTTACAGAATGCTGTTTTTGAGGGCGAGCCTGTCAAGGAGTTTGGCTTTGGCACCTTTGAAGTTGACGCTAACGGCGATGCTATTGAGACTGCCATGACAAGCTCAATCCCAGATTATGAGGGCACTGTAAGTGCAGTCAAAATGGAGTTGCTCGACAAAAATCACTTTACCCAGTCATTTGTCTACAATGGTGAAACCGTTACTCAGACCTATATGAGAATGTAATCATCAAAACCTGGTTATTTTCTAGAAGTCTAAAAAGCCCGCTACTCAGCGGGTTTTTTTATACCTGTAGTCCAACATATGTTTCCGCTGACGAACCTCTATTTAGTCATTTCTGCGATCATATTTTCGGCAATAACAGCGGCAATAGCTTGCCGCTTTGAGTTTTGTTCGGTCATTGTCTGCCACCTGTTGCCACTCTGTTCAAGAAGCTTTTTTTTCTGCCGATCTCGCTAAGCGAGATCGCGGAAATAAGTCTGCATTTCAAAAATTATTTTTGAGCTATTGGATTAAAACGACTTGAAGATTGGTAATAACATAACAGCAACTATTGCGGCCACTAGCCTCGCTAAGAACGAGCGAGCTATGGCGCAGTCGATGCAGCGACTTTCAACGGGGCTGAAAATTAATTCAGCTGCTGATGATGTCGCTGGGCTGGCTATGGTTGACCGAATGACAGCCCAATCAAAAGGGCTGAGCCAGGCCGTGCAGAATGCCAATGACGCCATAGGTATGATCCAGACTGCCGACGGCGCGATCAGTGGTGTAACAGATATGCTGCAGCGTATGCGTGAACTCTCGGTACAGGCTGTTAGTGACACCAATACAGCCAGCGATCGTCAAGCTTTGGATCTTGAATACCAGGCATTAAAGTCAGAATTAACCAGAATCTTCAGCCAGACTCAGTGGAATGGTGAAAATCTCTTGGATGGGTCTCATTTTGGCGCTACCACCTCTTTCCAGGTGGGTGCCAATGTCTCACAGACTATTGAAATGTCTCTGGGTGCATTCTCAACGGCTACTCTGGGTAGAACAACCCAATACGGCAGCCATCTCTCAACGGCCCCCACCAGTGCTCAGGTATCTCAACCTACCTCGAAGTATGTGACCACCAATGATACAACGGGCACCTGGACGCAGCGCGGCTCAGATATTGATGGAGAAGCTGCAGGGGATGAGAGCGGTTGGTCGACGGTTATGAGCAATGATGGCAACACCATTACTATAAGTGCGCCGCGAAATGATGGTGCTGGCGCAGACTCCGGTCATATTCGCATCTTTGACTGGAGTGGCTCGAACTGGGTGCAGCGTGGCCAGGATATTGATGGTGAGGCAAAGACATTTACCAATGGCGACTTTTCATCTTCAACTGTTAGCGTCAATGGCAATGTGGCCTCGATAGATGGCTGGGATATTTATCTAGAGCAGTTAAAGCTGGGTAGTTTAGGAGCTACAGGCCCCTCCAATGTTGCTGGCTATGCCACACCTTCAGACAGCACACCGAACCCTACCTATGGAGGCAGAACTAGCCGAGGCGACCAAAATGTGCCCAGTAGCGCTAGCTATAACTACTCTGTCGATGGCAGTAGTTTACGCATGTATTCGAATATGACTACTGAGCTTGGTGGCGACGTGGTTCATGGGCCCTATATGGTGTCAAAGGAACCCGTCTATGTAGCCGCCGGATCTGACCTAAGCTTTGAGTGGCGAGCTCAGGGTGGCGGCGACGCCTTCGATGTCTATGCCTATGCTCTGAACACGGATACTGGTGAGACGATTAATCTGTTAAATCAGACAGGCAGTGGTACTAATGACAGTGGTTGGCAGACGGTCAATGTAGAGATACCTACAACAGGTAACTATAAGTTCGTCTTTGTGTCCGGCACCTTTGATGAAACCTTTGGAACTGTCGCAGGAGCCTCACTCTATATAGATAATGTCAATGTAGGCGCTGCTCCCGGGGCGCTGAGCTACAGCCAGTTGCTGGCTAACTTAACAGAAGCCGGTGCCCTGACCAGTATAGCTATGAGCGAGGATGGCGATACGGTTTCAATAGCAGACTTCGGCGCCGAGAGCACAGCAGGGCAGGTGCGAGTTTACAGTTGGAATGGCAGTGCCTGGATTCAGAAGGGTGTAGATCTGGTGGGTGAGTCTCCTGGAGATGCTGTTAGCAGTATCAGTATGAGCGGTGATGGCGATACCATTGTTGTGGGTGCATCTTACAACGATGGTAATGGCACAGATGCAGGCCATGCAAGAATCTATGACTGGAATGGCAGCAGCTGGGTTCAGCGCAGCAATGATATCGATGGTCAGAGCGCGGCAGATTACAGCGGACAGTCGGTGAGTATTAGCGATGATGGCAATACCATGGCTCTGTCTTCACCGGGCAATAACAGCAATGGCAACGACTCGGGCCATGTCCGTATCTTCACCTGGAGCGGCACTGCATGGACGGCTGTAGGCAATCCCATTGTAGGCGAGTCGGCTGAAGATAAGATTAACAATGTCTCTATCAGCACAGATGGCGAGACTATTGCTGTAGGCGCTACCGGCAATGATGGCAATGGTGCTAATTCTGGTCATGTTCGAATCTACACATGGAATGGCACGGCCTGGGTCCAACAAGGTGCTGATATCGACGGTGAAGCGGCAGGTGATATGAGCGGCTATTCGGTCGCCCTCAGCGATGCTGGTGACACTGTGGCTATTGGAGCGCCAGAAAATGATGGCAATGGTTCCAACTCAGGTCATGTGCGCCTCTATGATTGGAATGGCACTGCCTGGGTACAGCGCGGAGCTGATCTTGACGGGGAGACCACTGATGATCTCAGTGGATCCTCTGTCAGCATCAACTCTATAGGGTCTTCAGTAGTTATTGGAGCTACGGGGAATAATGGCAATGGCGCCGACTCGGGTCATAGCAGAGTCTACGACTGGCCGACTACCACTACCTTAGTCCATACAGCTGGAGTAGATGAGATAGACTTTAATAACCGCGATTTAGTCCAGGGAGATCGCATTACCCTGACCATTACTGGAGGTACAGAGATACAAGGAGTAATTGGCACTGAGGGTCTGGATGCATTGCTGACAGAGATGGCCGCACAGATAGAGGCCCAGTCAGGCCTATTTACTGCAGCCTCTGCGGCGGCTGGAGTGCTGACATTCTCCGGTCTCACCGATGGCTCTTCACCCGCTGCGATTATCGTTAGCCTAGAGCAGTTTGAGGCTGTGGTTACCACAGCTATAACCACTGCATCAAAAGCTACTATCTCACTGCAGGTGATTGATAACGCGCTAAGTCAAGTTAACTTGCAGCGTGCTACCTATGGTGCGGTAATGAATCGCCTTGAATATGCCATAGATAATCTCGGGGATATGGCGGCCAATACTCAGGCATCGCGCAGCCGCATTCAGGATGCAGATTACGCCAAAGAGAGCGCTGAATTAGCCAGAACTCAGATTATTCAGCAGGCGTCGACAGCCATGGTAGCTCAGGCTAATCAGCAGGCTAGGAATGTGATGGATATTTTAAACTGGAATAAATAGTCTGCTCTGCTAGGCTAAATCTGAGCCGCAGATAATCTCGGCCGCAGGCTCTGACCTGATACAGATCCAGGTTAAGCCTGAGCTGATAACCAGATAGGCGACGCCATAATAGAGACCGGTAATGCCGATTAGATCAGCAGTGAAGCTGCTATAGAGCATGGCTGTGAGCACCAGCAGGCGGGAATATTCCAGTGGGCGCACATAGCGCTTTCCATCGAGTATTGCGCCTACAACCACCAAGATATAAGTCTGAGCCAGCACTATCATCCATAGCATTGGCAGGGGCAGTTGCGCTGCCTGAGCTGCACTCCAGAGATGGAAAATCGACAGCACGGCGTACTGGGCGATAATAGCCCCATGGACGCGAGAGCTGAGGCTGGGGTTATATTTTTCAAACTGGGTCAGGTCAGATTTAGACTGGGGATACTGGGCGGCAACATCTTTGGGCTTCCAACCGGTGCGCGACCAGAGAACGCTGAATTTGTCCTGCCAGACCTGCGTGCGCCAGGCATCTTTAGCCATGCCGACAAAAATATGCAGATTGGCCCAGATTGGGTTCCAGCTAGCCAGAGGTGAACGGATGCCGTAGATGGGCTCAATCTGAGGGCTCTCTGCTTTAAAGGTACCAAACAATCGGTCCCAAATAATCAGCAGACCTCCGTAATTTGTATCTATATATTCAGGGTTCTGGGCATGGTGCACTCTGTGGTTCGACGGGGTGACCATAAACCATTCGAGCCATCCCAAAGTCGAAATATGCTGTGTATGAACCCAGAACTGATAGATCAGATGGGCTGAGGCGATGCTGACATACATATAGATCGGCATGCCAAGAAAAAAGCAGGGTATAAAAAACACCCAGGTGGTCATAAAGCTGGTACTGGTTTGACGCAGGGCAGTGCTCAGATTGTAGTCTTCACTCTGATGATGAACCACATGGGAGGCCCAAAATAGCTGACGCTCATGACTGATGCGGTGGTACCAATAGTAGAGAAAATCATACAGCAGAATGCCCAGCAACCAATGGCTGATGGATGCCATCTCAAATGACCAGACTGCATGATTTTGCTCAATTCGGGAAAATACTAGGAGGCCGATATTGAGGAATACAAATTTGGTCACCGTGCTCAGCAGGCCCATGCTCAGGCTATTAATACTGTCGTTAACCCTGTAGGTATTTTTGCCTTTTAGCCAGCCCCAACAGAGTTCAACCAGAATTAGTAGCAAGAAAATCGGTACTGCGTAAGGCACAAAATTCATAGATTCCCCAATTTCAAGAGAATATTTCACAGTAACCAGGTGCCGTGACCTAGCTATGGAGTTTGGTTACCTGCGAATATCTCGATAATTCTGTATCAATAAAGTTAGAGGGATTAGACGAAAGGCAACCATGGCCAAAGACGGCTTACTGAGATCGCTCAAAGAGGACAACAGATACAGTTCCATATCGCTCCAAATCAAGCAGCAGACTATGATCAGAGCAGCCACATTGACTGACCTAAAGTAGAGGTTCTTGTAACATGAATACAGATAGACCGCGCTGCCCAAAAGAACCATCGATAGCCTGATATTAACCATGTTCTCGACTGACGCTGCATCCAGTAGCCTCTGGTTTAAATCGGAGGCGAGATGGTATTCCGGGAACTGAGTCACCATGACGGCCCTAAAAGCCCAGAGGAGCACTATAAGAACGCATCTTTTTAGTATCTTTGGTCGAATCGATTCCAGGTAGGTTTTGGACACTTCCCGATAAGGAAATAAAGCCTTCATTTCCTCTTCTGATACATGTGTGTTTTCTTGCATCATTTCCCCCAACCAGATGGCAAACCTGATTTACTTTAATGGACTTCCGTTATGCAGGATACTCCTTTAAACGACGCAAATCATCCTGCCGGCGCCTTTAGACCTAGCTTAAAATGACTAGAGTGAGAGGCTCTATAATAGGTTCTGAGCGAGATTGTGGTTAGCCCTTTTATAGCTCTAAAAAACGTGGCTCAATCTAGCTGAACTGCTACTAACCGGGGCTTTAGATCATTGTTAACTACAAAGATTTAAAAGAATTTATCAACGCAGAGATTCATATTGAAAAGGAGTGACCAATGCATTATTGGTTTTTAATGGCTGGTGCAATTATTTCATTAGCAGGAATGGTATTTCATGGGTTTATTGGCGGGAAAATCTATATGAAGAATGTCAATGAAAGCAGCATGGAGGCATTAACGAAATCGTTAAGCCTTGTTTCTTGGCATGTATTCACCATCTTTCTTTTTATAAGCGGTTCCACCTTGATCTATATAGCTTATAACCCAACATTTTACATAGCCGCTTATCCAGTCATTGGTGTTAATCTTTTAAGCTCACTTTTATTTGTCATGCTTGGCTTAGGAAGACATAGGTTTTTATTGAGAATGCCAGGTGCCTATTTAATGGGCAGCACTGCCGTGCTTGCTTGGTTGGGAATATGACAGGCTCAATAGCAGATGAGGTCAAATAACCCAGAGGCAGCACAAGGCAAGGAAGTTATGCTAGAGACTTGGCAGGAGCATTTAGGTGGTGTGATGACCAAGCTGAAGGTGGATTTGCCATAGTATAGTTACTCTGCGGGGCTAGATTATAATTCTTAGTCATCAGGCGATAATAAACGTCACCCCATAATTCTCCAGTTATAAAGTGGCAATGCCTTGCCAAACTCAGGTTTATTCGGCTAATGCCGGCGACAAATTGCCACTTGCTTAAAGATGTCATTTTCACTGTCGATCTCGCCTAGCGAGATCGCGGAAATAAGTCCGCCTCTCTGA
>ERZ767310.94-NODE-94-length-52484-cov-9.667016_pt1 | contig 52484 bp, 40 predicted proteins | sample MGYA00374954_ERZ767310 | MGnify/ENA primary metagenome ERZ767310 (study PRJEB28948, sample SAMN06267188) | marine metagenome | isolation source: Columbia River Estuary | place: USA:Columbia River Estuary, USA | collected 2013-07-23 ...
GATTTACGGCTAAAGCAAAAGATTGGAATATCATTTATCAACTAGAAATGAATTCTTAAGACTCATTAAAATTCTTAAAAAAATATCTTCCTTTTTAACAAAAAATTATTGTTTAACAAATTATCAAATAAATTAAACAATGTATCTTTACTTAAAATTAAATTTAAAATGGCACGAAAAAAAAATACTACAAAAAACGATTTATTAACTTGGTACATGGAATTTGTTTTAGACAATAACCAACAACCAAAATCTGTGTTTAGCTTTGCCAAAGAAAACAACTTTGAAGAAGCTAATTTTTATAAGTTTTACACTTCTTTTGAAGCTATTGAAGAAGCTGTTTTTTCAGAGTTTTTTCATCACACCATGAGTGTCTTAGATAAAAGTGAAGAGTACCAAAATTACGATGCAAGAAACAAGTTATTGAGTTTTTACTTCACCTTCTTTGAGATACTTACCGCCAATAGAAGCTACGTAGTTTATGCACTCAATAAAGCACAAAAGGACCTGCGTAAACTAAAATCTTTAAAATCGCTAAGAACCAACTTCACAACATACATTGAAGAATTGAACATTGATAGAATTGAATTAAAACAAGAAACCCTAGAAAAAATTCAAAACACATCCATCAAAGAATCTTCATGGGTACACCTAATGATAACGATGAAGTTCTGGTTAGACGATGCTTCAACCTCATTCGAAAAAACAGATATTTTTATTGAAAAGTCGATCAATGCTCGGTTTGATTTAATGGATATAAAACCGCTCAAAAGCATCATTGATTTCGGGAAATTTATTCTAAAAGAAAAAGTTAATTTTAACTAAAGCAACGCTATGAAAACTATTGATTCAATTCCAACATCAAAAATACAACGGGCATCAAAACTAGTAACAACAGGTGCTAAAATAGGTGTAAACTACCTCAAATATTACGGTGATAAAATTACCAAAACGGAAGAAATTGCAAAAGCTCGTTTAAACGAAAACAATGCAGAAGATATTTATGATGGACTAAAGCAATTAAAAGGGAGTGCTTTAAAAGTAGCGCAGATGCTTAGCATGGAAAAAAGTATTTTACCGAAGGCCTATGTTGAAAAATTTTCACTTTCGCAGTTTTCTGTACCTCCACTCTCACCAGCATTAGTTACCAAAACATTCAAGACTTATTTTGGTAAAAATCCAACTGAAATTTTCGACAAATTTGATGCTGTTTCTGTCAATGCAGCAAGTATTGGTCAGGTTCATAAAGCTGAAAAAGATGGCAAAAAATTAGCTGTGAAAATTCAGTATCCAGGAGTCGCACAAAGTATTGCATCAGATTTATCGTTGGTAAAGCCAATCGCCATCAAAATGCTAAATATTAAAGGTAAAGACTCTGACAAGTATTTTAAAGAAGTTGAAAACAAACTCGTTGAAGAAACAAATTATACTTTAGAAATAGATCAAAGTCAATCTATTGTTGAAGACTGCAAACACATTCCAAATTTAAAATTCCCCAATTATTATCCAACATTATCCTCAGATAGAATCATAACCATGGATTGGATGAATGGAGTGCATTTGTCTGAATTTTCAACCACAAATCAAAAAGTTGCAAATAGCCTAGGACAAGCTTTATGGGATTTTTACATGTTTCAAATTCACAAACTAAAAAAGGTACACGCAGATCCTCATCCTGGAAATTTTTTAATTTCTCCAGAGAACGAGTTAATCGTAATTGACTTTGGTTGCATGAAAACAATTCCAAATGATTTTTACATTCCTTACTTTGAATTGGCAAAAAAAGAAAATATCTCAAACCCAGAGTATTTTGAAAAAAAATTATTTGAGCTAGAAATTTTGCGAACAGACGATTCCGAAGAAGAATTAGATTTTTTTAGAGCGATGTTTCAAGAAATGCTAAGTTTATTTACCCAGCCATTTCATGAGGAAACTTTCGATTTCTCTGATGATATTTTCTTTAGTAAAATATCGGATCTAGGAGCTAAATATGCAAAAAGTACTGAATTGAAAAGTATGAATGGTAATAGAGGATCTAAACACTTTATCTACATCAACAGGACATTTTTCGGTTTGTATAATTTAATGCATGACCTCAAGGCAAAAGAGGTGAAAATTAATAACTTTAAATCTCTATAATGGCTGTTTTCAACTTAAAAGAAATACAAGATTTAGGAAAAATATTTAAAATAAACTTAATCAATAGTTGCTCTGGATTTAAATCTGCGAACTTATTAGGTTCGATTTCTAACGAAGGAATTCCAAATGTTGCTGTTTTTAGTTCCGTAACTCACTTGGGATCTAATCCTCCAACCTTAGGTTTTATTTTAAGACCCACCACCGTTCCCAGGGATACTTACAAAAACATAAAAGAAAACGGTATATTTACAATCAATCATATTTACGAAGACATCATTGAAGATGCACATCACACTTCAGCAAAGTACCCTGAAAACATTTCTGAATTCAGTGTTACCAGCTTAGAAGAAGAGTACAAAGGAAATTTTAAAGCACCTTTTATCAAAAATGCTCCCGTTCAGATGAGCATGAAATTTATTGAAGAAATTTACGTTCCTTCCAATGATGTGATGTTAATTGTTTCGCAAATTCAAGAATTGTATGTTGAAGACGAACTATTGCAAGAAGACGGATTAATCAATCTATCTAAAGGAAATATAGCTACTATAAACGGTTTAGATACCTATGCTATTCCAAAATTTAAAAAACAATTAACGTACCAAAGACCTAAAAAATAACAGACAGTGTATGAAAATTCTTGTAACAGGTGCAACAGGTTATATTGGCAAAAGATTAATACCTCTTTTGTTAAACGACGGGCACACTGTTATTTGCGCTGTTAGAGATAAAAAGCGAGCTCAAAACTATTTCAAAGACCGAAAAAATATTGTTTTAATAGAAGCTGATTTTTTAAATGCAGAAAGCCTTAACAACATCCCTAAGGATATAGGTTTTGCCTACTATTTAATTCATTCTATGTCTAATTCGGCCAAAGAATTTCATATTTTGGAAGAAAAATGCGCTTTTAACTTTAAGCGTTTTGCCGAAAAAACAACTTTAGAACAAGTTATTTATTTGAGTGGAATAACCAATGACACGAAACTCTCGAAGCATTTACTTTCTCGGAAAAATGTAGAAAAAAATTTAGCTTCAAAAAAATATGCCTTAACCACCTTTAAGGCAGGTATCATTGTTGGGTCTGGCAGTTCCTCTTTTGAAATTATCAGAGATATTGTAGAAAAACTACCTGTAATGATTGCTCCAAAATGGTTGAATACAAAAACCCAACCATTAGGAATAAGAGATGTGCTAGCGTTTTTATACAAGGCTCTTAACAAAAAAGAATTATACAACACCTCTTATGACGTATTTGGACCTGAGATTTTGACCTATAAAGAAATGTTGTTGGAATTTGCAGCAGTAAGAAAACTTTCAAGGTGGATACTAACAGTACCTATAATGACCCCAAAACTTTCTTCTTATTGGCTGTATTTCGTTACCTCAACCTCCTACAAACTAGCAACATCCCTTGTAAATTCTATGGGAGTTGAAGTAATTGGAAATAAAAGCGAGATCAATAAGATTTTGGATGTACAACCAATGACCTATAAACAAGCTGTTCAATTTGCATTTGTTAAAATAAAACAAAACAGTATTATTTCTAGTTGGAAAGATTCATATATCAGTAGTGGTAGATTAAAAAACTACGTACATGAGTTCGTTAATGTTCCAAAACATGGTTGTTTTAAAGATTTCAAAAAAAGAACAATTAAAGATAAAAATAGCTTGCTAAATAATATTTGGCAAATCGGCGGCGAAAAAGGATGGTACTACGGAACCTTTTTATGGAAAATCCGTGGTTTTTTTGATCAACTTTTTGGAGGTACAGGTCTCCGAAGAGGCAGAAGACACCCAACAGAATTAAATGCAGGAGATGCATTAGACTTTTGGCGCGTCATCTATGCCGATAAAGAAAAAGGCAAACTCTTGCTTTATGCAGAAATGATTTTACCAGGGGAAGCTTGGTTAGAGTTTAAAGTTGAAGGAGATACCATTTATCAAACAGCAACATTTAGACCACATGGATTGGCAGGAAGATTGTATTGGTATGCAGTAATGCCTTTTCATTGGTTTGTTTTTAACGGAATGATTAACAACCTCAATAAATAAATTTGAAAAAACAACATTTGCCCCAAAAAGAATGTTTGGTTTGTAAAAAACCATTTGCTTGGAGAAAGAAGTGGGAGAAAAATTGGGAAAATGTAAAATATTGTAGTGAAAGATGCAGAAGAAACAAAAAAATACAGGATTAGTATGGTTCAGAAATAACCTGCGAGTTCATGACAATCAGTCTTTATCAAGAGCGACTGAAAATCATGAAAGAGTCATTGCCGTATATTTTTTTAATCCTAAAGATTATATTGAAGACGTCTACGGATTTAAAAAAACAGCAAAATACAGAGCAGCATTCTTAATAGAAACAATCAAAGAGTTACAGTTAAATTTGGAGAAAAAAAACATCACACTCCTTGTGTATTGTGAAGCTCCAGAAAAGAAAATTAGTGAAATTTGTAGTGAATTTTCAGTAGGAAGCATCTATGCTCAAAAAGAATGGACAACACAAGAAGTAGACGCAAACAAGGCTATAAAAAAGACACTTTCAAGTGATATAAAATTAATTGAAGACTATGATCAATTTTTGTACCACCCAGATTCAGTAACAAAAGACTTCTCTAATATTCCTACTGTATTTAGTGTCTTTAGAAAGACCCTAGAAAAGACTGTAAAAATAGATTCTGAGAAATCGTTTGTTCAGCCATCATCGACGAATCAAATTGAAAATTTGACTAAAATTCCAACAATTGAAAATCTAGGTTTTGAAGATTTCACCACCTCAACAAAAACTGCATTTCCTTTTTTAGGTGGAGAAAACGAAGCTTTAAAAAGGTTAGATCGTTATTTTTTTAAGACAAAAAAAGTTGCTTTTTATAAAAAAACAAGAAACGGATTAATCGGAGAAGATTACAGTACAAAATTTTCTCCATGGCTTGCAAATGGAAGCCTATCTGCCAGAACTATCTATTGGAAAATTAAAGAATTTGAAGATGAATTTGGAGCAAATCAATCTACTTATTGGGTGATTTTTGAATTAGTTTGGAGAGATTTCTTTAAATATATTTCTTTAAAACATGGTTCTAAGATATTCAAGATTGGAGGAATCCTAGAAAAAAATTACTCTTGGAATTTTGATTCAGAAATCATCCAACAATGGATAAACGGCAATACAAAAGATAATTTTGTAAATGCAAACATGATCGAACTCAAAGAAACTGGGTGGATGAGCAATCGAGGACGACAAAATGTAGCTTCTTATTTTGCAAAAGAACTGCAACAAGATTGGAGAATTGGAGCCGCTTATTTCGAATCTATGTTATTAGATTATGACGTTCACAGTAACTACGGTAATTGGATGTATGTTGCAGGTGTCGGTAATGATCCAAGAGACCGAAAATTTAATACAAAACTTCAGGCAGATCGATATGATGCAAATCATAAATTCAGAAAACTGTGGTTAGAAAAAACATTGTTTTAATATGAAAAAATTACGATTAATTCTCGGTGATCAATTGAATATAAATCATTCATGGTTTTCAAAAGTGGATACGAATGTTGTCTTTTGTTTGTTTGAAATGCGACAAGAAACAGACTACGTGAAGCATCACATTCAAAAAGTTACAGGTTTTTTTTCAGCGATGAGACATTTTGCAAATGTATTGAAAGCACAAAATCACCAGGTTGTATATTTCAAAATAAACGACCCAGAAAACACACAAAACTTAACCGACAATATTTCTAAACTAATCCTAGAACACTCTATTCACAAATTTGAATATCAAGAGCCTGATGAATACAGACTAGATCAACAGCTAAAAAACTTTTGTAATGATCTAGATATGGAATCTATGGTCTTTTCAACAGAACACTTTTATACAGAAAGAGGAGATTTAGCAACCTTTTTTAAGGGTAAAAAGCAATTTTTGATGGAGCATTTTTATCGCAATATGCGAAAGAAGCATCAAGTTTTAATGATTGACAAACAGCCTGAAGGAGGGAAATGGAATTATGACGCAAGTAATAGAAAAAAATGGAAAGGAGATGTTTTAATTCCGCAAGAAATTAACTTTGACAACGATGTAACCGAAGTGTTGGCGGATATTAAAAAATCGGGAATTGTTACCATAGGAAAAATAAATCCAACCTATTTTGAATACCCTATTTCTAAAAAACAATCATTACAACAGCTTAACTACTTCTGTGAGCACTTACTGGTTCATTTTGGTGATTATCAAGATGCCATGCATACCGATAAAATCTATCTTTTTCATAGCAGAATCTCTTTTGCAATGAACACAAAGTTAATTTCACCCAAAGAAATTATTGAAACGGTTTTAAAAACTTATAGAAATAACCAAAATGAAATTGATATTTCTCAAGTCGAGGGGTTTATTCGACAAATTTTAGGATGGAGAGAATACATGAGAGGGATGTATTGGATGCTCATGCCCAACTATAAAAAGGAGAATTTCTTAAACAATGAAAATAAGTTGCCGTCATTTTTTTGGACAGGTAAGACAAAAATGAACTGCTTAGAAAAGAGCATTAATAATTCTCTTGACAATGGCTATGCGCATCACATTCAACGATTAATGATTACAGGAAATTTTGCGCTTCTCACAGGGGTACATCCAGATGCAATAGATGCATGGTATCTTGGCATCTATGTAGATGCTATTGAATGGGTGCAACTCCCTAACACAAGAGGGATGAGTCAATTTGCAGATGGAGGTAAGATTGCAACGAAGCCCTATGTTTCTAGTGGAAGCTATATTCATAAAATGAGTAACTATTGCGGTTCTTGTCATTATAATAAAAGTAAAAAATTTGAAGATGATGCTTGCCCTTTTAATTCCTTGTATTGGAATTTTTTAGACGAAAAACAGACTGCATTGTCGTCTAATTTTAGAATGAAGATGATGTATAGTTTACTAAACAAAATGTCATCAGAAGAACGAGCAAAAATCAAAGAAAAAGCAAATCATATTATAGAAAATATTGATGAATACTAGTAAGGAAGAAATAAATATTGTTTGGTTTAAACGGGATTTACGTTTGCAAGATAACGGGGCAATACACAATGCCTTGGCATTGAATAAGCGCATCCTTTTTTTGTATGTTTTCGAGAATACTTTAATAAATGACCCTCATTATGATGAAAGACACTGGAATTTTATTAGACAATCTCTTGAAGATTTAAACAAGCAATTAAAAGATTACAAGACAAGAGTTCTCTGCATAAGAACAGATGTCATTAACGCTTTTAATCAACTATTAGATACCTACAAAATAAATACTGTTTTTTCACATCAAGAAACAGGGCTTTTAATTACCTATAACAGAGATAAAGATTTTGCAAGATACTGCAGAAACAACTCGATAAAATGGGTTGAAAACAGCAATAATGCAGTATTGAGAGGATTGCTTAACAGAGAGGATTGGTTTGAAAAATGGGAAGGTTACATGCAAAATACTCAATACAAAAATGAGTTAAATACGCAACAAACACTCTCTACAGAAGAAATATCAATACTTGAAAAGTATTTTCAAGTAGAAAAACTACAAACTCCTAAAAATAAAATCCTTCAAAAAGGAGGAGCTACAATGGCATGGAGATATGCAGATACTTTTTTTGAGAAGCGTCATGAGAAATACATGAATAATATCTCGAAACCCACATTAGCAAGGGAAAGCTGTAGCAGACTGTCTCCCTACATTGCTTGGGGGAATATATCTATCCGCCAGATATACCAGGAAGCAATAAAACATAAAACAGCAACAAACAAAAAACATTTGGGTGCTTTTATGTCTAGGTTGCGATGGCAAGCACACTTCATACAAAAATTTGAAATGGAACACACCATGGAAAATGCGAGTATTAATAAAGGCTACCAAAAATTAAAAAAAAGCATCTCCAGTGAATATCAAAAAGCTTGGGAAACAGGAAAAACAGGTTTTCCTCTAATAGATGCTTGCATGCGATGCTTAAAAGAAACAGGATACTTAAATTTTAGAATGCGTGCGATGGTTGTTTCCTTTTTTACGCATATTCTATGGCAACCCTGGCAAGCCTCATCTCAGCACTTATCACGATTATTTTTAGATTTTGAACCAGGCATCCATTTTTCTCAATTACAAATGAGTGCTGGTGAGACAGGCATCAATCTTCTCAGGATATACAATCCAATAAAAAACAGTTTATCACATGATGAAGACGGAACTTTTATAAAAAAATGGGTCCCAGAATTAGCACATTTACCAATTTCATTTATCCATGAGCCGTATTTGATGACAGCTCTAGACCAACAGTTTAATAATTTTAAATTAGGTGAAGCGTATCCAAATCCAATCATAGAAATAAAACATGCTAGAAAAAAAGCAAGTGATATTCTTTGGAATATGAAAAAAGATGCGAGAGTTAAAGAAGAAAACTATCGTATCCTAAAGAAACACACCAATTCCGAAAAAAATAAAATGTAAAACAACCAAGATCAAGTACTTGAGTAGAATTATAATTTTATGTTAATTTTTGTTTAACTATTTGTAAAAATAATTAAACATTTATACCTTTGAGTAGGTATGATATACAACACAACGCACTTTAATCAAGAAGCACAATCTATTTTCAATGACCTCTTGGGCTTCTCCTATTCCTTCTTTAAAGCAATCAAAATGGGTGGAACTGGGTCCAAGCGAATGATTATCGACGAGGTAAGCCCAAATTTCAATATATACATGAACAGTGTTTCCGATATCAATTACGGAAATATCGAAATTAGAGAAAAGGGGATTCTAATTCATATCAACAAAGGGTTGAAAAACTTTAGTTGGCCAATTCCTTTTTACCAACTTCATACCTACAAAACAAATGGCATCAGTTTTCATGCACATGGAAACTTTATCCGTTTTAAAAACAACAAATTACTAAAAGAAAATAAAAAATTTATTGACAAGATAATTAGTCTAAAGATCAAAAATGACAAGATCTATGACTTTTATGAATCCACTCACTAACACAAACCATGAAACAATTAAGTAGCATCGTTATAGATAGAATTATCGAAATGGCTTGGGAAGACAGAACGACTTTTGAGTCAATCAAATTCCAATTTAACCTAGACGAAAAACAAGTTATTGAATTGATGCGAAAAGAAATGAAGATGAAAAGCTTCAAAATGTGGCGAAAAAGAGTTCAAGGGAGGAAAACAAAACATCAAAAATTACGAACCTTTGAAAAAGGAAGATTTAAATGTTCGAGACAACGATCAATATCAAATAACTCTATATCAAAAAGATAAACCGTGCTTTGCTTAAAGACAATAGTCTATGACAGCACATAAAAAAGATACAAAATGATTACAGAACTAAAACTAAAAGAAGTTACCGAAGAATTAAACAGATTATCATTTGAAGAAGTTGGAGATGACCATCTTTACACGGGATTACAAACCCCCATGAAAAAAGATGCTTTTAAACTCTCAGATGAAGAAAAAAAAGACAAGATAGAAAGCTTATTTACAGAAATTATGGATGTAATGGGTTTGGATTTAACCGACGATTCTTTAAAAGGAACTCCTAAGAGAGTTGCTAAAATGTACATAGAAGAAATCTTTTCCGGATTAAATCCTGTCAACAAACCAAAAATTGCTTTGTTTGATAACAAATACCAATACAATCAAATGTTGGTAGAAAAAAACATTACTTTTTATTCAAACTGTGAACACCATTTTGTTCCGATTATTGGTAAAGCTCATGTTGCTTACATTTCTTCGGGAAAAGTTATTGGATTGTCAAAATTGAATCGAATTGTGCAATACTATGCCAAAAGACCTCAAGTTCAAGAACGATTGACCAACCAAATTGCAGAAGAATTAAAAGAAATTTTACAAACTGAAGATGTCGCTGTTATCATAGATGCAAAACACCTTTGTGTTTCTTCAAGAGGGATTAAAGATGAGACATCTTCAACCGTTACCTCTTATTTTGGCGGAAAATTTAACACACAAGAAAAAATAGTAGAATTGCAAAACACATTAAAATATTAACTTATGGACTTACTAAACGAAGCATTAGAGTTTGAAACAAAAAAGATGAGATTTCCTACGACCAGCGACCGAATCATGGCCGCAAGAAAAGCCAAATCGTTAATTTTGGGATTGAACGAGATTTATAAAAAAAATAAAGACTCCCAGATTATGGATATCATGAAACGACTAACAACAATCAAACAAAAGATTGAAAAACGTTTGAAGGGAAAACCCTTAACCGCATAAAAAATTCATATTTTAGTTGCTTTTCTAACTTTTATATTTATATTCGAAAAATATAGAATATAATTAAAAAAAAATGGAATTATTAGAAAGGGCTATAGAATTTGAGAACAGAAAATTCTCATTCAAAACTACAAGTGATCGAATTATAGCCTCAAGAGAGGTGAAAGCTTTAATATTAGAGCTCAACGAGATATACAAACAAGAAAAAGATCCAGAAATCATGGATCAAATGAAGCGCTTGACTGCTGTTAAACAAAAAATCGAAAAGCGCTTGAAAGGAAGACCTTAAAGCATATGAATAAAATCTTAATTATAGGAGGAAGTAAAGGAATTGGAAATGCAATCATGAAATCCCTGATTGATGAAAATTTAATTGTAAACTTGAGTAGAACTTCTCCTTTAATTACCCATCAGAATCTCACACATATTGATTGTAATGTTTTGACAGATGAGTTACCTGAAATTGAAAAAATAGATTCCTTAATCTATTGTCCAGGTAGCATTAATCTAAAGCCGATATCACGTCTAAAATTGGATGATTTTAGAAATGATTTTGAAATCAATGTCATCGGTGCCGTAAAAACAATTCAACATTACCTACCCTCGCTAAAAAAGGGAACCGATCCAAATATTTTACTCTTTAGCACAGTAGCTGCTAAATTAGGAATGCCTTTTCATGCCAGCGTTGCAGCTGCAAAGTCTGCTGTTGAAGGTTTGACAAAATCATTAGGGGCAGAACTAGCACCCTCAATTCGTGTCAATGCGATCGCTCCCACTGTAACAGACACTACGTTGGCGTCAAAATTATTACGCAATGAACGTATGATCGAAAATATTACAGAACGTCATCCTTTGAAAAAGTATCTACATCCAAAAGAAGTTGCTGACATGGCTAGCTTTTTAATCTCTGATAAGGCAACTTCAATCTCAGGTCAAATTTTTGAATTAGACTGCGGAATTGTAACATTTAAAATTTAATAAAAAAAAAAGAATGACTATATATGATATTGAGATTAAGAGTCTCCAGAATAACCCTATTCATTTATCAGATTTTAAAGGGAAACACCTGCTTTTTGTAAATGTAGCATCTAAATGTGGTTTTACCCCTCAATATAAAGAATTGGAAAAATTATACAATACACATGCGAATAACTTAGTCGTTATTGGGGTTCCTTGCAATCAATTTGGAAAACAAGAACCCGGAAACAATGACGAAATTGAAGAATTCTGTAAAGTCAACTATGGCGTTTCTTTCTTAATCACTGAAAAAATTGATGTGAAAGGTAAAGAACAACACCCACTATACAACTGGCTAACCTCAAGAGAATTAAATAATAAAAAAAGTTCTTCTGTGAAATGGAATTTTCAAAAATATTTAGTCTCTCCAGAAGGCAAACTCATCGATTATTATTATTCAATTACAACACCAATGAGTTCAAAAATTACAAAACACTTAAAATCTTAAAATGATGTTTGGTTTATTCAAAAAGAAAACAGAGGTAGAGAAATTACAGGAATTGTACAAAAAATTGATGGAGGAAGCATTTAAATTGCAATCGATTAATAGAAGTCAAAGTGATCATAAGTATCAGGATGCAGACGACGTTTTAAAAAAAATTGAGGAGTTACAGTCAAAATCATAAACAAATGAAACAATTAAAATTAACTGTTTTATTTCTGTTTATCAATTTTGGTGGTTTAGCTATCGGAAGTTGGTTAATGAATAATGGACCTACATCCTCTTGGTACACAAACTTAAATCAAGCCCCTTGGACTCCTGAAGGCTGGGTCTTTGGAGCTGCATGGACAATCATCATGATTTGTTTCTCAGTATATTTAGGACAGTTATTTGTAAAACAGAATCGTTTAAAATTAATCCTTATTTTTTGTGTTCATTTTATTTTGAATGTGAGTTGGAACTATTTTTTCTTCAATCAGCATCTAATTTTATTCGGATTAATCATCCTCATTTTATTAACAGCTCTCATTTGTTATTACTTCTTCAAAGAAGGAAAAGCTTCGTATTACAAATACCTACTCCTACCCTACATGTTATGGCTTTGTATTGCGACATCATTAAACCTTTACATTCTAATTCACAATTAAAATGAAAATCTATACATTTCATAGAAAACAAAAATTACCAATCTCCCTAGAGGAAGCCTGGAAGTTTTTATCGAACCCTAGAAATTTAAAAACAATTACTCCAGAGTATATGAGTTTTAATATTATTTCTGGAGCAGAAAAACCCATGTTTGCAGGACAAATAATTCAATATATAGTAACCCCAATTCTTGGAATTAAAACAAAATGGGTCACAGAAATCACGCATGTGAAAGAGGGAGAATATTTTGTAGATGAACAGCGGTTTGGACCCTATGCACTCTGGCACCACAAACATTTTATTAAAAAAATTGATGGCGGTGTAGAGATGGAAGATATTATTGATTATAAAGTACCTATGGGTATTTTGGGTCAAATTGTACATCCATTTCTGGTCAAACCAAAATTAGAAGAAATTTTTGCCCACAGACAAAAAAAATTAATAGCACTTTTTGGAACCTATGATAATGAATAAAAAAAGGAACATCTTTTGGTTTAGGAGAGACCTCCGATTAAACGATAATTGCGGATTGTATGAAGCTTTAATAGCGGACAAAGAGGTACTTCCTATTTTTATATTCGATCAAGAAATTCTCAATAAGCTTCCGAAAGACGATGCTCGAATATCCTACATTCATCAGGAGTTAGAAAACATCAATAAGCAACTTAACGAAATTGGAAGTTCACTAACTGTTTGTATTGGGAGGCCTAAAGAAGTTTTTTCCGCTTTGTCAAAAAAACACGAAATTGATTCAGTGTTCTGCAATCATGACTACGAGCCCTATGCAATTCAAAGAGATCAAGAAATCAAAGAACTCCTATCATCCAAAAATATTGGTTTCAATTCCTACAAAGATCAAGTGATTTTTGAAAGAAATGAAATTACCAAAAAAGATGGTACTGCTTACAAAGTATATACTCCATATTCAAAAAAATGGCTAGAAGCCTTTGAAATTAATGGCATCCTATGTTTTCCTTCTGAAGAAAATTTAACGAAGTGTATAAAAACAGACTCCAACAAACTCCCTACATTAGCAGAGATTGGTTTTAAAAAATCTTCCATCAAAGTAGCCTCCTATAAAGTTACTTCTAAACTAATTGACACCTATGAAGAAACGAGAAACTTTCCTGCAAAAAATAGTACTTCCAGGTTAGGAACTCATTTACGTTTTGGAACCGTTAGTGTTCGAAAAATGGTAGAGAAGGCTGCTAAAAGTAACAACATCACATTCTTAAAAGAATTGATTTGGCGTGAATTTTTTATGCAAATATTATGGCATTTCCCGCAAACAACAAAGGATAGTTTTAAACCAAAATACGATCGAATTCTTTGGAGAAACAATGAAAATGATTTTAAGGCTTGGTGTAAGGGAAAAACAGGTTATCCTCTTGTTGATGCAGGAATGAGAGAACTCAATCAGACAGGATTCATGCACAATAGAGTGAGAATGTTAGTAGGAAGTTTTCTCTGTAAACATTTGCTAATTGATTGGAGATGGGGTGAAGCATATTTCGCAGAAAAATTGCATGATTATGAACAATCAAGTAATGTTGGAAACTGGCAATGGGTTGCAGGATGTGGTGTAGATGCGGCACCTTATTTCAGAATATTTAACCCAACAACTCAAATTCAAAAATTTGATAAAGAATTAAATTATATCCAAAAATGGGTGCCAGAATTTCAAGAGTTGACCTATGATTCTCCAATTGTAGAACATAAATTTGCGCGAGAAAGATGTTTAAAAACTTATAAAGAAGCACTGCTGTAGCCAAACAAAATAACTTCCAAAAGCAACCAACCAGAAACGTAGTTTCCTTTTTTAAAAACGTAGCATAGTTGCTACTTATCGGCGACAAAAAGAAATTACCTCTAAATTCCAGATAAATCGATCCAAGGGGAAGCAGAGAGAATCAACCTCTCAAACGTGCGAATAATTTTATTTCAGTTTAAAAATCACAACTAGAAATTATATAAGATTAAAAAACTCCAAAATATTGTAAAATCTTTATTATTTTAGAGCTCAAATTAGAAATAACATATGCTCATTATAGGAATAACAGGAGGAACAGGAAGTGGAAAAACAACTGTTGTAAATCAAATAGTTAAACATTTACCGGAAGAGGAAGTTTGTGTTATATCTCAAGATTCATATTACAAAGCAACAGACAACTTATCTCTTGAAGAGAGGGCGAAAATAAATTTTGACCATCCAAGAGCAATCGATTTTGATTTGATAGTTCAGCACCTTAAAAAATTAAAATCCAATGAAACAATAGCGCAACCTGTATATTCTTTTGTTACTCATAATAGAACCAAAGACACTGTTACAACCTATCCTAGGAAAGTAATTATTGTAGAAGGAATTTTAATTTTTAACAACGAAGAACTTAGAAGTTTGTTCGACATAAAAATATTTGTACACGCAGATACTGATGAACGCCTTATAAGAAGAGTTCGAAGAGACATCACTGAAAGAGGAAGAAATGTCGAAGAAGTTTTAAACCGCTATCAAGACACCTTAAAACCAATGCACCGACAGTTCATAGAACCAACTAAGAATTTTGCAGACATCATCATCCCTAATGACAGACACAATACTGTCGCGATCGACATTGTAAGATCAGTAATTAACGAACGCTTATAAAATTGATGACTTTTCAAGGATTTAAAAACAATAAAGTAGTAAAGATTCTCACAAATCTATACGTTATAATCTTCATTCCTTTTCTGATATGGATGCTTTTTTTTGATGAAAACTCGTATTTAATTCATCGAAAATTTGACAACGAAGTTCAAGATTTAGAGCGCACCATCTCTTTTTATAAAAAGAAGATCGCAGAAGACAAAGCGACCATTGAAAAGCTTCAAGATTCACTTCAATTAGAACAATTTGCAAGAGAAAAATATTTAATGAAAAAAGACAATGAAGAGATCTATTTAATAGAATTTAATACCTCAGAAAAATAAGTGAATAACTCCCTATTTAATGAATTTGAGAAAACAACTCCAACTGCTTGGAAACAAAAAATCCAAGTTGAATTAAAGGGGGAAGATTACAATGAATCACTTCTTTGGAAAACAACTGATGGAATCGTCATAAAACCTTTTTACACTTCAGAGGATCGAAAAAATCATGACCCTATACAATTTAAAGAGGGATTTAATATTTGTCAAACAATTTTTATTGATCAGGAAAAAATAGCAAATTCTTTGGCTATTGATGCCTTAAAAAGAGGGGCGAATGCTATTTTATTCAAAGCAAATGCTATTTTTGATTACAAAAAAGTACTCCTTGACATTTCTGTAAAAAATGTTTCTTTACACTTCCATTTTTCTTTTTTAGATGCTGAATTTCAAACTGAGGTAGCGAATTATATCAATTCTGACACAAGCTTTTTTCAGACTGACATTATTGGGAATTTAGCAGCAACTGGAAATTGGTTTTTCAACTTTAAAGAAGATGTTACCATCCTAGACAAAATTCAAAAAAAATCTAACAACTGCATTGCTGTTTCAGCAGATTTATATCAAAATACCGGGGCTACAATTACGCAACAACTTGCCTACACTTTAGCCCATGCCAATGAATATTTGAATCATTTTGGAGAGGTTGCTGCCAAAAAAATCCACTTTACTTTCTCTGTTGGAAGCAATTACTTTTTCGAAATTGCTAAATTAAGAGCCTTTAGAATCTTATGGTCAACCCTATTAGAGGAATACAATATCTCTAATTTTGATGCGCATCTGTTTGTACAACCAAGTCATAGAAATAAAACCTTGTACGATTATAATGTAAACTTGCTGAGAACTACTACAGAATGTATGAGCGCAATTTTAGGAGGTGCAAATACAATTTCTAATATTTCTTATGACACGATCTATCAAAAATCGAATGAATTTGGTGAACGTATTGCAAGAAACCAACTTCTTATCCTACAACAAGAAAGTTCTTTAAACAGGGGTCAAAATATTGCAGATGGCACTTATTATATAGAATCCATTACCCATCAATTGGCTGAAAAGGCGTTACTTATTTTTAAAGAAATAGAGAAAAATGGCGGCTTTTTAAAACAATTAAAAACAGGTGCTATTCAGAAAAAAATTAACAACAGTGCCTCCAAAGAAGAAAAAGAAACTCGTTTGTTAGGAACAAATTTTCAACAAAACAAGAACGATAGGATGCAACAAAATTTGGAACTGTATCCTTTTCTGAAAAAACGATCTATAAAAACGTTAATTAGTCCGTTGACTAGAAAACGAATTTCAGAACCTCTTGAAAAAGAACGATTACGCTCCGAAAAGAGAACAAAATAAAACCAATTGAAATCCAGTAATTGAATCAAATTAGATGTAGCTTCTATAAATGAATAGAAAAAAAGTACAACATATAGCACTAAAAAGCGAAACAAAAACAGCGCAACATGCTCTAGACCATGAGGGTTTTATCGCTGGAGTGGCACCAAATCTTCGGGGGCCTTATGCGACTATGTATGTAAGAAGACCCTGGACCATAAGACAATACGCAGGATTCTCTACGGCTGAAGAGAGCAATGCTTTTTACAGACGAAATTTACAAGCTGGTCAAAAAGGGCTCTCTGTTGCATTTGACCTAGCTACCCATAGAGGATATGATTCAGATCACAAACGAGTTCAAGGAGATGTTGGTAAAGCTGGAGTTGCGATCGACTCTGTTGAGGATATGAAAATTTTATTTGATCAAATTCCATTAGATAAAATGTCAGTTTCTATGACAATGAATGGTGCTGTCTTGCCAATTTTAGCCTTTTACATTGTGGCGGCAGAAGAACAAGGGGTCTCTCCAGAGAATCTCTCAGGAACCATACAAAACGATATTCTAAAAGAATTCATGGTCAGAAACACTTACATCTATCCTCCTGCTCCATCCATGAAAATTATCGCTGATATTTTTAAGTATACAAGTGCCAACATGCCAAAATACAATTCTATCTCTATATCTGGCTATCACATGCAAGAGGCGGGAGCAACTGCAGAAATTGAATTGGCCTACACACTTGCTGACGGATTAGAATATCTCAGAAAAGGAATTGAAACAGGTATGGATATCGATTTATTTGCCCCAAGATTATCTTTCTTCTGGGCGATAGGAATGGACCACTTTACAGAAATTGCAAAAATGCGCGCAGCTAGAATGTTATGGGCAAAGCTTGTAAAACAATTCAATCCAAAAAATCCAAAATCTATGGCATTGAGAACACATTGCCAAACCAGCGGTTGGTCTTTAACAGCTCAGGATCCGTTTAATAATGTAGCCAGAACAACCATAGAAGCGATGGCTGCTGTATTTGGAGGCACCCAAAGTTTGCATAGTAACGCCTTGGACGAAGCCATTGCCTTGCCCACCGATTTTTCTGCAAGAATAGCGAGAAATACACAGTTATATTTACAACAAGAAACATCTATTACCAAAACAGTAGATCCTTGGGCGGGAAGTTATCATCTCGAAAAATTAACAGAAGAAATCGCTACAAAAGCATGGAAATTAATTAACGAGATTGAGGATTTGGGAGGAATGACAAAAGCCATTGAAAAGGGAATTCCAAAAATGAGAATTGAGGAGGCTGCTGCAATAAAACAAGCTAAAATTGATAGCGGACAAGATGTGATTGTGGGTGTTAATAAATACGCATTAAAAGAGGAAGACCCAATACACACACTAGAGGTTGATAATGAAGCAGTTCGAAATTCTCAAATTGAACGATTGAACAAGCTAAAAGAAAACAGAAATAATACAGAAGTTCAAAAATCTTTAGTAGCTTTGACTCAAGCTGCAAAATCTGGAAACGATAATTTATTAGATTTAGCAATCAAAGCGGCAAGAAACAGGGCTACTCTGGGCGAGATTTCTGATGCTTTAGAAGTTGTTTTCGGAAGACACAAAGCAGTACATAAAACCATTTCTGGCGTGTATAGTAAAGAAATAAAAGATGATAAACTTTTTTCAAAAGCAAAAAAATTAGCTGATGATTTTGCTGTTTTAGAAGGAAGACGTCCACGTATTATGATAGCGAAGCTTGGCCAGGACGGACATGATCGAGGGGCAAAAGTAGTCGCTACTGGTTATGCCGACTTAGGTTTTGATGTAGACATCGGCCCCTTATTTCAAACACCCCAAGAAGCAACAAAACAAGCGGTAGAAAATGATGTTCATATTCTAGGAATTTCCTCATTGGCTGCAGGACACAAAACATTGGTTCCTCAAGTAATCGAAGCCTTAAAAAAATATGGGCGTGAAGACATTATGGTCATCGTTGGAGGGGTGATACCCGCTCAAGATTATTCCTTTTTATTTGATGCTGGAGCCGTAGGTGTATTTGGACCTGGAACTAAAATTTCTAAGGCTGCCATTGACTTGCTTACCATTTTAATAGAGAGTATCGCTGAATAACTTTGGGGCTTCATATACTTAATTTATTGATAATCAATTAAATAATTGACTTATTTTAATAATTTTTAAGACATTATCCACGCAAAAACAATTCCTACTTGTACTAGAGATGGACTTTATTTTTAACAAATCTTAACAAGAAAAAACAACAGCCCAATTAGAAGTATTCTTGCTTTTATCCTTAAATTTGCAGTGCATTAAAATTTACCCAATTCGGATGAAAAAAATTCTCTCGCTACTCTACTCTACTCGCTTAATGGCGGTTTTATTTGTACTATTTGCAACAGCTATGGGTGTGGCTACCTTTATAGAAAATGATTTTGGGACTCAAACCTCAAAAGCATTGATCTACAATGCATGGTGGTTTGAATTAATCATGCTTTTTTTCATCATTAATTTCTTTGGAAACATTTTTAGATATCGTTTGTTAAGAAAAGAAAAGTGGCCCGTTTTATTATTTCATGTCGCTTGGCTGTTTATTTTAATTGGTGCAGGAGTTACCAGATATATTGGTTATGAAGGAGTGATGCCAATTAACGAAGGAGAAACTACCAGTTCGTTCTTGTCTGAAACTACTTATTTAAATGTTGTCATTGACGACAATAAGGATCAAGCTCCAAAAATTCACGAGAAAATGTTGCTATCTGCATGGGGAAAAAACAATTTTGAATTTGATACCTATTTCGGAAAGAACGCAAGTGATCAGCAAAAGGTCACTTTTAAATTGATCGATTACATACCATGGGCAGAAAAAAAATTAGTGGAAGATGAAAATGGTGAGGAGTATCTTTTCTTTGTTGAATCTTCAGAAGGATCTAGACACGAACATTATCTTAAAAAAGGAACCATACAAAATATTCATGGAATTTTAGTTGGTTTTAATGCCCCAGATAATAACGCTACTATTAACTTTTTTAAGGAAGAAGGTAGTTTAAAAATGCTGACAAAAGAAAGTGGTGATTGGTTTAGGATGGCCGATCAAAAGAAAGGGATCGTTACAAAAGATTCTGTGCAATATTTTCAATACTTAACCTTACACAACGTGTCAGGACTTCAATTTGTAATTCCAAGACCCTCAGAAAAGGGAACCCTTACCATGGTCAGTGGTCCTAAAGACCCTAAAAAATTAGATGTTGTCGTTTTTGATATCACAACTGACAACACTACTGAAAGAGTCGAATTAACAGGAGGACAATACAACACACAGGGAGCTAAAGAAATTACTGTTGGAAATTTGAATTTTAGAATGCTCTACGGTGCAAAAGAATTAAAAACACCTTTTAAAATAAAACTCAATGATTTTCAATTAGAAAAATACCCAGGATCAGAAAGTGCCGCTTCATATGCAAGTGAAGTTACAGTGCTGGGGCTAGATGAAACTTTTGACTATCGTATTTTTATGAACCATATTCTAGATTATAAAGGATATAAATTTTTTCAAGCAAGTTATGACCTATCAGGCGAAGTAGAACAAACCAGACTTTCTGTAAACCATGATTTTTGGGGAACTTTTATCACTTACTTAGGGTATTCAATGTTATACTTTGGGATGATTTGTATCTTTTTTGCTAAAAACACCCGCTTTGATGACTTAAAAAAATCACTGGTAAAACTGCGTAAGAAAAAATCAATAATTGCGGCAATCACTCTATTGTTATTTACATATAGTTCGTTTGCTCAGCACACAAGTCACCAACAAAATAGATTTTCGAACCAACAAATCGACTCTATTCTAAAAGCCAATTTGGTTAATGAACAACACGCAGAGGCGTTTAATAAATTGGTCATTCAAGATGCGGGAGGACGTATGAAGCCTGCACATACTTTTGCATCAGAGTTGGTTAGGAAGGTAAGTCAAACAAATAGTTTTAACGGAATGAAACCGAGTCAGGTGTTGTTGTCTATCATCGAGAATCCTCGCTTATGGTTTGAAGTACCATTTATTTATTTAGAAAAAGGAAATACTCAAATAAGAGAAACTCTGGGTCTGAAAGAAAAAACAAAATATGCCCGGTTATCCGACTTTATAACACCCTCTGGAATTTATAAAATTAGAGAAAAAGTATCAGAAGCACAGAAAGAAAATGTAAAAAATAAATTTCAAAAAGATCTCATAAATATAGATAGAAGAGTTGGATTGTTATACAGTGCTATTGGAGGTGGTATTTTAAAAATATATCCAATTCCAGGAGACGAAAACAACACATGGGTATCACAACCAGAAACCTCCAGAGCAAACTTTACAGCTACTGATTCTGTTTTTGTTCGTCAATCATTACCTGTTTACATTCAGTTTTTACAAGAAGCCAAAAAAACAAATGAATATGCAAAAGCAGACAAAATATTAGAAGGTATCAAAACCTTCCAAAAAAAATATGGTACCACTGTATATCCTAAGGAGAGAACCATAGCGTTAGAGATTTTATATAACAAATTCCAGCCTTTTTTATCTTTATCTAAATATTATGGATACGTAAGTTTACTATTAATTGTATTTGTTATTACTCAAATTTTTTATGAAAAAAAATGGATCAATACCTTCGTTAGAATTTTAATTGGCTTGGTAGGGATTCTTTTTGTATTGCATACGCTAGGACTAATTTCTCGATGGTATATTAGTGGAAATGCCCCTTGGAGTAACGCATATGAATCTATTATCTATGTAGCTTGGGCAATTATGCTTTTTGGATTGACGATTGGTAGAAAATCTTCTTTAACATTAACTGCTGCTACTTTTTTAACGGCAATTACATTGGCTTTTGCCCATCAAAACTGGTTAGACCCAGAAATTGCAAATCTAATGCCCGTTTTAAACTCCTGGTGGTTATTGGTTCATGTATCTATCATTGTTGCTAGTTACGGACCTTTATCGCTCTCGATGATTTTGGGAATATTTGCACTGTTTTTGACTGTTTTTACAACAAAAAAGAACAAAAAGAAAATAGATTTAAACATCAAAGAACTGACCGTTATTAACGAAATGTCCATGACTGTTGGATTGGTCATGCTAACCATTGGAAACTTTTTAGGTGGTATGTGGGCCAATGAAAGTTGGGGACGTTATTGGGGTTGGGATCCTAAGGAAACATGGGCTTTAATATCTATCATGCTATATGCGTTTGTTTTGCATATGAGACTGATTCCTGGATTAAGGAGTAGATTGGCTTTTAATTTTGCATCTGCATTGGCCTATTTATCAATAATGATGACGTATTTTGGTGTTAACTTTTACTTATCAGGATTGCATTCTTATGCCAGTGGAGACAAACAGGTAACCCCAAGAGAAGCATTTATCTACATCGGTTTCATTGGAATCCTTTTTATATTTGCAGCAGTTAAATACAAGAAATATTATAAGAAGTAATCAAATAGTTGAACAAGAAAATGTATTTTTGCATTTGATTTTAATATTAAACAACATCATGTTCCACAAAAACATAAAATTAATTTTAGCAACACTTATAACTGTCTGGTCAGTATATCATTTCAGTCAAGGAAATATTATGAATGGAATTTCCATCTTATTTCTAGCAGGAATTTTCATTTTATTATACTTCAAAAACGAATTTATTATCATGGCGTTTTTACAGTTGCGGAAACAAGATTTTGAAGGAACCAAAAAATGGTTGGGATATATAAAAAATCCTGAGAGCGCTTTAATTGTTAAACAACAAGGCTACTATAACTATTTACATGGGATCATATTAAGTCAAACAAACATAACACAAGCTGAAAAATTTTTACGAAAAGCGGTAAAATTAGGCTTATCAATGAATCATGATTTGGCCATGGCAAAACTACAATTAGCAGGAATTGCAATGACAAAAAGACGCAAACGTGAAGCTACAAATTTAATGGCAGAAGCAAAAAAATTAGATACAAACGGTATGCTGAAGGAACAAATGCAAATGATGAAAAAACAAATGAAAAAAATATAATTTTTTCATATTTATATCACAAAAAAATCCGCTATTTAGCGGATTTTTTTATGTGTAATGTTTCGAATTACTTTAATCTTGTTAGACTAAGATCTTTGTTATACCTAACAATAAACGCCCCTTTATTTTCGGAAAGACCTGTGGGTGTATTTAAATAATCAAACTTGGTCTCAACCCTATAGGAGGCCCCTTTTTGAAAAGTGGACTTTAAATCATCTCCAGAAGCCAAACGCATCAAAATATCATAGGTGATATCAAATGCTTTGGTTGCATAAAAAGAGGGCAATGCATTGTTTTTTTTGAGATATTGAGTATTAAATAGTTGGGTTGAAGGAGAAGCTTCGTCAACAAATTCGTCACTCACATAGGTGTAATTTAATTTCGCTAATTTAAAATTATCGATTTTGTCGTAAGCTGCCCCTTTGTTGAAGGAAAAAACACGCATGCTTAATGAATCCGACAAGCTATTTGCACTGTTAATTGCATCTGCCACAATCACATTATTATCTGAAGCAATGACAACCCAATTAAAAATATCTGGTTTAAATACATCTGTAAATCGCTCTCTTGCAATATAACCATCTTTAGGTTTCACAACATGAACAGTAGTAACAGAATCATGTGCTTCTAAAGATTGTTTTATATGCCTTGAAGAAAAATCTGACGCTGCCTCTCCGTCACTCACTAAAATAATATTTTGATTTGTAATACTATCTTTAAGAAAGCCAATCAATTCTTCACGAAAAGTAGTTGTTTCGGGAGATGTTGTGATCAAATTTCCTGAAGAAAATGTTGATTGATTCTTAGAATAAAGAGGGAAAATAACCGGTACTTCTAACTTACTGGCTACAACCGTTGCTTCCTCTGAATATAAAGGGCCAATAATTACATCATGTTCGTTTAAATCATTAGCAACTAAAATACTGTCTATTTTTGTACTGTTTCGTTCAGTGTCAAAAACACTCAACTCTATTGACACCCCTTGTTTTGTAAGAGAATCTATTGCAATTTCTGCCCCTAAGTATACATCTGTTACTATATTTGCTAGTTTGCTTTTTGTGAAAATTTCACTGGAAGCTATTGTGTCGTATTTATTTGTTTTAAAAGGAAGTAACAACGCTACTTTTAACGAGGTATTTTCTACTATTGAATCTTGATAAATACTATTATCGATGGCGTCTCCTTCTTGGCGTGATTTGATCTTTATCAGTTGTCCCGCTTTTAACCCTTCTGAAAGAGAAGGGTTCAGACGAATTAATTCTTCTTGTGAAACATTATAAAAACGAGTTAAACTATAAAATGCGTCTCCTTGTTTAACTTCATAAGTAACAAAATTCTTTTCGAGTTCTTCCTTTTTATTTTTTAAGACTTCTTCTTCGTTATCCGAAGAAACCACTATTACTTCTTTTTGAGAAGTATCCTCAGTGAAATTTAATTTATTATTAGGAATGACAATCACGGTATTTGCCTGTGGCTTTCTGCCTATGTTAGGATTTAATCGCAATAAATCTTTGGTCCTCATCTCCAATTTTCTGGCAATGGTTCTCATTGTTTCCCCTTGTTTAACTGAATACTGAACGTATTTCTTTTGTTGTCCACAGGAGATCGCAAATGTGAAAAAACAAAGAAAAAAAATTACGTTTATATGTCTCATTTTTTTTATTCCCATTCTATTGTTGCAGGAGGTTTTGAACTAATATCATATACAACTCTATTGACTCCTTTTACCTGATTGATAATTTTATTTGAAGTTTTTTGCAAAAATTCATATGGTAAATTAACCCAATCTGCTGTCATTCCATCTGTGCTTTCAACAGCTCTTAGTGCGACTACTTTTTCATAAGTGCGCTCATCTCCCATTACACCTACAGAATTTACAGGAAGCAACATTGCGCCCGCTTGCCATACTTGATCATACAAGTCGTCTTCTTTTAGTCCATTTATGAAAATTGCATCTACTTCTTGTAAAATACGAACTTTTTCAGCAGTAATGTCTCCTAAAATACGAATCCCTAAACCAGGTCCTGGAAAAGGGTGACGGCCTAACAATTCAGGATCAATTCCAAGAGAAGCACCAACTCTCCTCACTTCATCTTTAAAAATCATGCGCAAAGGCTCTACAATCTTTAATTTCATATAATCGGGTAACCCCCCAACATTATGATGACTTTTAATGGTTGCTGATGGCCCACCATTTACAGAAACAGACTCAATCACGTCTGGATAAATTGTACCCTGAGCTAGCCAAGTTACCTCCTTAATTTTATTTGCCTGATCATCAAAAACCTCGATAAAAGAGTTCCCTATCGCCTTTCTTTTCTTTTCTGGATCTGTAACACCTTCCAAAGCTGATAAGAAACGTTCAGAGGCATCTACCCCTTTTACGTTCAATCCCATTCCTTCGTATTGAGCAAGTACACTTTTAAACTCATTTTTACGTAATAATCCGTTATTAACGAAGATACAATATAAGTTTTTACCAATAGCTTTGTGTAATAATACAGCGGCAACCGTTGAGTCTACTCCGCCAGAGAGTCCTAAAACCACTTTATCGTTTCCAACTTTATCTTGAATTGCTGCAACAGTACTTTCTACAAAAGAAGCAGGTGTCCATGTTTGGGCAACACCGGCAATTTTAACTAAAAAATTTTCTAATAACTGTTTTCCATCTTTAGAATGGTACACTTCTGGATGGAATTGAATCGCAAACGTTTCTTCTCCTTTAATTTTATAGGCTGCATTTTTAACTTCACTTGTACTTGCCAAGAGCTCTCCATTGGTTGGCAATTCTTTAATGGTGTCAGAGTGACTCATCCATACTTGACTTCCTTGAGAGACATTTTCAAAGAAAATTTCATCGTTTTTTATGAAAGATAAATTGGCTCTACCATATTCTCGAGTATTCGATGAAGCTACTTTTCCTCCCGAAAAATGAGCTAAATATTGTGCTCCGTAGCATACCGCTAAAAGTGGTTTCTCACCTCTTATTCCTGACAAATCTGGATGTAAAACATTAGCACCTCTTACAGAATTTGGACTTCCTGAAAGAATAACCGCTTTAAATTCTGATTGATTTTTTGGTGGATGATTATAAGGGTGAATTTCACAGTAAATGTTTAATTCTCTTACTCTTCTCGCAATAAGTTGTGTATACTGCGATCCGAAATCTAAAATAAGTACGTTGTGTTGTTGCATGCGCAAAAATACTATTTCAGATTAAATTTATATACTGAAAATCATATTTTTTATAAAGAAATCATGTTGGCAAGAAATCCGTGCTAATTTGTTTAAAAATTAGTACTTATAAACAATTGCATTCAAACTCATTCCTGCCCCTACAGAAGCAAAAATAACAATATCTCCTTTCATTACTTCTTGCTTTTCAATTTGCCCTTTCAATACCATATCGAATAAGGTTGGCACTGTTGCTACAGAGCTATTTCCTAAAGTATGAATACTCATTGGCATGACGCCTTCTGGAACTTGTTTTTTAAACAATCTATAAAAACGTTTTATAATAGCCTCATCCATTTTTTCATTGGCTTGGTGTATAAAAACTTTCTTTACCTCGTCTATTGAAACCCCACTTTTATCCAATGCCGATTTCATAGCCAAGGGTACATTTACAAGAGCAAACTCATAAATTTTTCTACCTAGCATCTTAATATAACGGATGTCTTTGTTTTCAGCTTTGTTAAATGATGCGCCATAATATAAAAAATAAGCTTCGTCTTTTGCAAAAGTTTGGGATGCGTGACTTAAAATTTTAGATTCGTCTCCACTTGTTGCTTCTACGATACAAGCACCTGCCCCATCGCTAAAAATCATGGAATCTCTATCGTATTTATCTACAACCCTAGACAAGGTTTCTGCGCCAATTACTAAACATTTTTTTGCAATCCCTGCTTTGATAAATGCTTGTGCTTGAATAACTCCTTCAACCCAACCAGGACATCCAAAAAGAATATCATAAGCAACACAGTTTGGATTTTCTATACCCAATTTGAATTTAACTCTAGTCGCTAAGTTTGGTAAATTGTCACTTTGTATGGTCTGATGCTGCACATCTCCAAAATTATGGGCTAGAATGATGTAATCAAGTTCTTCGGGATTGACACCTGCATCTTCGATTGCTTTTTGACTTGCAAAAAAAGCTAAATCTGAAGTATTGTATGCCGGTTTCGCATAGCGTCTCTCTGCTATACCAGTAATTGCTTTAAATTTTTCTATAATTAGATCGTTTCCTGAAGTAAATGGAGAGCCATCCTCGTTTAAAAAATGCTCATTAGCAAACGCTGAATTGTCTTTTTTTACGGAGGGAATATAAGCTCCTGTTCCGGTTATTTTTGATGAGATCATCTTCTATTTTTTTGAAAATTATTTAAAACTAACGCTTAGAAATCAACTAACATTGATACAATACTACAATATAATGATATTCAAAACAAAAAAACAGCTCTTTTTATAATCTCTGTCTTTTTTTAAAAACCACTCCCAATGTCCTAATGACCGATATTGCTGAATTATTGCAATCGAAATATTCTTGTCTAAACGATCACAAATCAGGTAGCGTAAATACGACATCCAACTGATCAGATGGTCTTTTAAAAAGCGAACAACATCGTTTATTTAAAATTAGAGAACATAAAAATTAGAGGTAAGAATTATCAAAAGAAAAAGGAAGTAAGGAAAGTAGGGACTCTGTAACAACTATTTCGCCGATTTCACCCATAAAAATCACTTTAAAAGGTGTTTTCTGGTTAATCTCATATTCAGATAGGGTTTGTCTACAGGCTCCACAAGGTCCAACGGGCTTGTCTACTGTGGCTATTAAAGAACTTGCAGAAATAGCTAAGGCATGAATCTTAACCTCTGGAAACGAAGAACCCGCTTTCCAAACAGCAACTCTTTCGGCACACATTCCTGAAGGATAGGCCGCGCTTTCTTGGTTATTTCCTAATATAATTTCTCCATTCTCTAAAAGTAAAGCGGCGCCCACATGAAACTTAGAATAGGGAGCATAGGCTGTTTGTCTGGCCTCTATTGCTTTTTTCATCAACATAGCATCTCCTGAAGAAAGCTCAAAAATATCTTTATATATGGTTGCCGAAGTAGCAATTTCAATTTTTCTCATAAAATATTGTTGGTCAAAAAAAGCAGTCTTAATTGACTGCTTTTTTTTTGTTTTATAAATTTACTAAAAAAAAATGACTTTTAATAATCGTCGTACACTTCACCCAAATCAAAAGACAAAGAAAAACGCAACGAATTTTCTAATGGATTGTTAACGTCTGATGAATTCACTAAATAGGATAAATCTATATTCAAAGCATTGGTTTTAAAACCGCCTCCTATTGTAAAGTACTGTCTGTTTCCTTTATCCTGACTTTCATGAAAATACCCTCCTCTGACTGCAAATGCATTATTGTATAAATACTCTCCTCCGAGAGCATAGGTAAACTCTTTCATTTCTTCGCTAAAACCACCTGGAGCGTCTCCAAAAGAACTAAACATTCCTTCTACCCAGCCTAAATCTTGCTCTGATCCGTCTGGTTGAGGGGTTGGTACGAGTAATTTTGTAAATTCAACAGTCGTTGAAATAGTATTGTAATCATCTATAATAAAATCAAAGCCACCGCCTAATTTTAAATTCGTTGGAATAAAATCTTCTTGACCAGGAGTGTAGGAAACTTTTGGACCAATATTAGAAATATTAAATCCTAATCGGTAGCGACCGTCAAAATTTTCATAGCTTTCCTCAAGGGATTGATAATAACCAGAAACATCAACCGCAAAAGAATTGATAGGCTGTATTGAATTCCCGGCAGTTCCATTGAATGCTAGGTTAGATCTAATGTATTTTAAAGAGACTCCTGCTGAAAAAGTTTCACTTAATTTTAAGGCATAAGAACCTGTAAAAACAAGTTCATTTGGATTGATCGTTCCATTAGAGTTGCCTCCACTATCTGTCAAATCTATTTGACCTAGAGAAAAGTACTTGAAATCTGCACCCCAAGCTGCTCTTTCACTATATCTATTGATGTAAGATCCGCTTCCTATAAAAATATCATCTGTTAAATTACGCAACCAAGGTGAATAGGTAATTCCTGTTTTTACTTGTCGGTTGCTAAATGTAATTTTTGCAGGATTGTGAAACAAAGAAAAAGCATCTGCTGATGTTGCTACTCCCATATCTCCCATTGCCCCTGCTCTCGCATCAGGTACAATCAATAAAAAGGGAGTCGCTGTTGTAATCCCTCCTGTAGACTCTGTGTTTGTTTGTGACGATGTTTTCAAGGTGACAAATACACAAAGTAAAAAATAAATTGGTAATTTTTTCATTTGATGTTCTTCTTTTGTTTGTTTTACAAATATCTACTTTTTATTGAAGTATCACTAATTTTTCATACTTCTCTGAAACGAGGTTACTATCCGTCGCTGTTACTCTTAATTTATACACATAGACCCCTTTTCCTATTTTATTCCCAAAATCATCCAATCCGTTCCAAGAAATACTTCTACACAAAGTTTCAGTAGAAATCACATTTTGATGAATTGTTTTTACTAATTTTCCTGACACAGTAAAAACTTGAACTTGAACTTCTAGGAGCTCATTAGGTTTATTATGATTGAACCAAAATTCTGTATAATTGATAAAAGGATTAGGATAATTTAAAACATTTTCAAGTTGTAATAAACCATCACTAATGACTTCAAAGTTTAACGTTGTTTGAGAAGAATTATTATAGGTATCCCAGGCTTTAATTTTTATGGTATGAGGACCTACGGCTAAATCTCTTAATTTATAATTTACCTTTCCATTAGTAAAGTCGTCATTTGCCGTTTGATAAAAATTATTTAAAATAATTGGGTTGGTGGTATCTCCATCTAAAATAGCAACAATATCGTGATCTACCGCTGTTATAGAAGTGTTAATCCCACTAACATCAGACAATGAAACAATTAAGTTTGGGGACATATTTGTATTGCCTCCGTCGATAAAAGATTCATCATTCATGTACAATTTGATCTCTGGACCCTGGGTATCTTCGGGAGCATTTTCATCGATCCCTCCAACAATTATATCAGAATTGTATCCTGCTTTGTCAGTGTCACTGCTTTTGTTTTGTGCATAAAAACTTAACTTTCCTTTTCCGTAGGCTACTTTGATATCTTTAGGAACAATAAAATCGAATTTAAAAACCCCATCTGTAACGGTAGAATTTCCTTTAAACAACTTACTATCTTGAGTGTCAAAAGGCATTACAACACCAGAACCATCATTATCTAAGGTAGTTTTGTTGATCGATTTATCAAATACTGTTGTAGAAAGTGAACCATTAAAGTCTTTTAAAATAGTATTATCCTTATCCGCTACGATTCCTTCAAAACTTACTTTAGACAATGCTTTTAAGGTATCTAAGGGTTGTGATACTAATTTTCCATTCATTTTTGTGATGATCACATTGGGTTTAGGAATTGATAATTTCATCGCAGGATCTCCAAAATAATATATGAAAAATTTTTGTTTACTTGATGAGAACTGATTTTTAGTCTCTTTTAAAGACTCTGCAATGGTTAAATCTTCATTGTCAAACTCTAATAAAACCCGAATAAACTGTTCGTTAAATTTTTGTCCAGTGGTAATAGAAACTTGTCTAGTCGTTGTAACCATACTCGCTGCACCTCCATTTGGATTCCAGAAGATAAGTTCTCCTGCGGTGGTTCGGTTTGGATTGTCAAATCTTGAAAATTCACAAGTAACAGTTATCAAAAGAGGCAATGTCTTTGGATTGTTAAGCTTCTGTATTTGAGGTTTATCTAAAATTTTTTCAGAGGCAAAACCGTCTTCACCACCATGACCAAAATAATCAAAGACCAAGGTTCCATTTTCGATGGCATTGGTAATGGCTGTTTTTACTTCAGGATAGCGTTCTCCTCCAGAAGAGTTCTCCTGCACATAGGCGTCCAAATAAATTTTGGTAATATTAAAAATAGGTTTTTTATTGTGTACCTCAACGGCAATAGATTCTAATCCTCTCTGAAGGGGTTCATCTCCGCGATCATCGATATCATCTGCTAGAAAAGTAATTGTATTTCGCCAATCTCCCCGGGTGTTTTTTTGATAATAGGTTAAAATTTTATCCACTACCTCTGTTGCTTGAGAGACCGAAGAAACAGGAATACGACTAGAAGTCACATCGATCGTATGAAGAGTATCCATGGTTCCTTCCTCTGGGTCTAACATTACAAAAAAATCATCCGTTACATAAGAAGATGCCAAATTAAAACTGTTGTTTGATAATTTTACAGGAACAATATTATTGTTCATCGGTATTCGATCTTTATAATCATAGGAAGCGTCTCCAAAAAAGCAAACATATTGCAACTTTTTATCGGCAGAAGAATTCGTCTCGTACAGCCGTTTGATAAAATCTCTGAGCCCTGTAATGTCTTTAGAACCCGAGGAAAACTCATTATAAATCTGATCTAAAATTACAACTTTAGTCGTAAGATTTGAATTGTTTTGATGATAAGCTGCCAAACGTTGTGCCTGTGAAGATAATTCAGAATTGGTTATGACTAAGTAATTGATGTCTTTTAAGGCGTGTAAGTTTTGATTTGAAACTCTGCCATTTTTAAGTGGTTTAGGAGTATAGTAATCATTTTCAGAGAGTACCACATACTCTTTTAATGCTCCGCCTTCAGCTTTAAATGTAAAGTTCTCCTCTGATTCTTCGTTCTGAATATTTTGAGGCTGTAAATGATTACTTACGTCCCATACTTGAAAAACAAGAGCATTGTTTTGAATCTGGTACGCAACCGTTTCTGCACTAGTGGCTTGCTCAAAACTTCTAAAAGAAAACTGATTTCCATTGGCTAGCAATTGTTTTTTACCAACTACTTCGATAAAATCTAGAAAAGCACTGGCAGAAGGATTTCCTCGACTATCATAGGTTACCGTGACCTCAATAACATTTGCTGAATTCTCAATACTAGCCGTTTTTTCAACTGCTTTTGCCTTATCATATGGAGATACTGCAGAAAAATTGAGGCTAAATAATGCTTCCTCATTTACTTTTACATCCATTATTGAAGAAGCGACAGAGGTAGACACGCCTCTCAATCGAACAGAAATAGACTCATTAGTAACGGCGTTTGGGAAAGGAATTTTAAAACGCTGTGTATTTTCTATATTAAAATTGTCATCAAAAAACCATTGTGTTCCTGCCGCAATAATGTTTATTTCTTCTTTTTCAAAAAATGTATAATCGTCAAAACGGGTTATTAGGGTCGTTGCATTTGTTTCTAAAGTTGGTTTTTGTTGAATTCTCAAACCATCTCTACTTCCAATGGTAATGAAATAATACGCTTCATCACTATAAATATTTTGTCGATGCTCTGCAGTCTCAGAAGTAACATTAACATCCCAATCGTGGGGTCCTTTTGCATAAAAAAGAATAAAATCTGAGGAATCGAAAGAACCATCTCCCTCTCCTTCAATATAAATGGCATTCTCTTGTAAATCTTCGAATCTAGAATCAGAATTCAAAACAGGTAATAAACTTCCTCCATTCCCATAAATTTGAATTTTTTTTGGATTCAAATTATTAGTGGAAATACCAATTTGTTGTAATAAATTTTTATCTATTTTAAAAACCCCTGTTGTATCCACAGAAAACTTAAACCAATCTCCCGAAGACAAAACCGAATTGGTTGTTTGGGTGAAAATTGACTGGCAAAAAAAACTTATGACAAGAAGTACAATAGATCTCTTCATATTTGTATTCAAAGAACGCAAATAATTTATATATATTTTAGCATAAACTTCATAAATTACACTAAACATAGAAAACATTCGTTTTCCTTTATGAGTCCAAAAAATATCTAGTTTTAAAAGATAAAAATGACTTGTTTGAATCTAGAATTATTGTAAATTGCAAAATAAAGATTAAAAAACCCTAACTAATTTTTCAATCAGAAAATGAAAGACGTACTAAAAATAACTGTTCTCACTCTGTTATTAGCACTAGTAGCAAGCTGTAGCAGATCAACTTCAACAAATTCAACACTTACAGGAATCCCTTTTAACAATGCTCGATTTGGTAATTACATCAAAGGAACTGGATTCAAAACTAAAGAAATTCCTCTTGGAATGGTAGCCATTGAAGGAGGAGCTTTTACAATGGGACAAGTGCAAGATGATATCATGTTTGATTGGAACACGACGCCTAAAAAGATTCATGTTCGATCGTTTTATATGGATGAAACAGAAGTAACCAACTCTGAATACTTCTTATACTTACAATATATTAAAGATGTTTTTCCTCCGTCTGAAGAAAAATACAAACACATTTACAATTCCGTCTTACCAGACACCTTAGTTTGGAGAAAAAGTTTAGGGAATACAGATCTTTTATCTGAGAATTACTTAAGACATCCTGCTTTTTCAGACTACCCTGTCGTTGGTGTTAGCTGGCTTCAAGCAAATCAATACTGTAAATGGCGAACGGATGCTGTAAATCTAAAGAAGCTTATCGATAAGGGTTACATCAGTAATATCTTTCAAAATGATACGATAAGAAACTTTTTTGATACTGAGGTTTTTCTAGCAGATTCGGACAGGCTTTTTGATGGAGATACTACCGTATATAAAAGGGGCATCAGAACGAGAGGAACTGTTAAAGGAACTCGAAGCTCATTTCAAGGTAGAAAAATTACACAAGCGGATGGTATTCTTCAACAAAAATTTAGACTTCCTACGGAAGCTGAATGGGAATTTGCTGCCAAAGCCAATATTGAAAACAGAGAGTACAATAACATAAAGGGCAGAAAAAAGTATGCTTGGGATGGAAAATATTCCAGAGAAACTAAAAAAAGATTCAAAGGAGATCAACTAGCAAACTTTAAGCAAGGTAAAGGAAATTATAGTGGTATCTCTGGATGGAGTTCTGACGGTTCAGACATTCCTATTCGTGTTAAATCGTATCCACCCAATGCATTTGGATTGTACGATATGTCTGGTAATGTTTCTGAATGGGTGGCCGATGTTTACAGACCAAATATTGATAACGAAGCGAACGACTTCAATTACTACAGAGGGAATGTTTTTACACAAAAAATGATTGACAAAGAAGGGAAAGTAGTCATTGCTGGAAGTTCAACTGAAGCTCAAGTAGACTATGAAACACTGCCAAATGGAAAAATAAACCCAAAACAGCTTCCTGGAAGTATCAAATACGCCCCAATTTCAAAAAAAGATATTGGCATTAGAACCAACTTTACGATTTCTGATAATTCAGATATTGGAGATGGTGATTTAAATTCTTCTAGATTTTACGAAGATGATGAAGATGCGTTTGCTTCTAGGCCTGCTATGTATAATTCTCCGGATCAAAATATTCCTGAAGATGATCAAAAAAGAACGACATTAATTAGTAACAAAACACGAGTTTATAAAGGTGGGTCATGGGCCGACAGAGAATACTGGTTAGATCCTGCTCAAAGAAGGTACTTACCTCAGTATATGGCTACCAATGATATTGGTTTTAGATGTGTTACTGACATGTTAGGTATGAGTAATAAAAAAAGAACTGCTAGAAATCCATCTAGATAAAAATAGTAATGATGCTAAAAAAAACCTCACTGAATGTCAAGCGGTGAGGTTTTTTTATTTTTTAAACAATGAAGATTAAAGATCTATACCATTTATACGCCTTGCACTTTCTTGTGGATACCGACACCAGAAAGATTAGAAAGAACACCCTCTTTTTTGGATTGAAAGGAGCTCATTTTAATGGTAATGAATTTGCAGAAAAAGCTCTAGAACTTGGAGCTAGCTATGCTATTGTTGACGAGGAAAAATATGCAACGCAGCAGCAGATTATTCTTGTAAACGATGTATTGAAGACACTCCAAGAGTTGGCAAATTATCATCGAAATATCGTAAAAATACCAATTATTGGAATCACAGGGAGTAACGGAAAAACGACTTCAAAGGAATTGATACATGCTGTATTATCAAAAAAATATAGAACAACTGCAACAGAAGGAAATCTAAACAACCATATTGGTGTGCCACTCACCCTGCTTTCGATGACTCCTAAAACGGAAATAGGAATTGTAGAAATGGGAGCCAATCATCAGAAAGAAATTCAATTTTTATGCACTCTTTGTGAGCCTGATTTTGGATATATTACAAATTTTGGAAAAGCTCATTTAGAAGGTTTTGGAGGACTAGCAGGCGTCATTAAAGGGAAAAGTGAATTGTATGATTTTCTAGAAAAAAACAAAAAAACTGCTTTTATAAATCCACAAGATTCGCTTCAAGAAGAAAAAACAAAAAATACGACCAGGCACTTTTTTCCTGCTCATTTAAAATTTTTAAAAGCGAACCCCTTTGTAAAAATTTCTTTTGATGGAACTCAAATTGAGAGCCAGCTTATTGGAAATTACAATTATTCAAACATTGCTATTGCCGCTACAATTGGTGCACATTTTAAGGTTTCAACAGATAATATAAAGAAAGCAATTGAGAACTATATTCCAGACAACAACCGCTCGCAAATAATAAAAAAAGATTCCAATCGGATCGTTTTAGATGCTTACAATGCAAACCCCTCTAGTATGAAAGTTGCTGTAGAGAATTTTAAAATGATCGATAAAAACAGAAAAACAGTGATTCTAGGCGATATGTTTGAATTAGGAGCAACCCAACTAGAGGAACATCAAGCGATTGTAGATATCGTTGAAAAATTGGGCTTTGATAATGTTTATTTTGTTGGTGAACTCTTTTTTAAAACAAAGGCAAACTCGATGCTTTTTAAAAATTTTGAAGAATTATTTACCAAGCTAAAAACAAACCCACTAAAAAATCAATCAATTCTGATTAAAGGTTCAAGAGGGATGCAATTAGAGAGACTCCTAGAGGTTATTAATTGATATTGTCTTTATGATATGCAAGTAAATTATCAATAGGTCGTTGAATAACATCTGTGATTACCAAATTGTTTTTTTGTGCAATCTTCTCTAAAATATCTCTAAAATAAAAGGCAATCGATCCAATAAAATAAATGGGTGTTTCTGCTGTTTTATTATAGGGTAAGATTCTATACTTAAAGAATTCTTGAAATCCTTTTTTAATAATTTTTTTAATATACTTTTCTTCTTTAAACTCGAACATAAATTTAGCAAAGGTGGCCAAATACATGTTAGGATTTGGAGCTCTGTATAAATTCTTTTTAATATGATCTGCATCTAAGTCAAACTCATTTCTAAACTTCTCTGCAATTTTCTTAGGCATTTTCTGATAGTAATAATCGACAATTAATTTTTTTCCAAAATAATTACCACTGGCTTCATCCATTAAAATATAGCCTAAAGACGCAGTCATCATCTCCATCTGTTCTCCGTTGTAATAACAACTATTTGATCCAGTTCCCAAAATACAAACCAAAGCTGGTTCCTTACCAGAAGCAGCATATACTGCAGCCAACATATCTTCAGCTATAAAAATTTTTGCATTGACAAAAATAGATTCTAAAATTGATTTTAAAATTTCGATGGGTTTTGGAGTACCACAACCCGCTCCATAGAAATGAATCTCAGTTACCTCATCCTTAATATGCATCAGTTGAAACATGTTGACGATTCTATTGGACAACTCTTCATGAGGAACAATCGCTGGATTAAGCCCTAATGTTCTCACTCTAAATGCTTCTTCTTTATTCGTATTTAAAGCAATCCAATCTGCTTTTGTAGAACCCCCGTCTGCTATTAATATCATGTTAAAATTTATTTTACCCAAATATATTACAACTAGTGACGATATACAACAGCTTTCAAAAACTCAATCGTTTTCGATAAAAAAAATACTCTAATCAACTTCAAATAGGCATGAAGAAAGGGTGAAATATTTATCAATGAAGCCTAACGATGCATAAGAAGAACATTCTTGTAATTGTTTTGAAGTTTTTTGATGAAACCCTTTTTTATTTTTTTTTACAATCTTTTTTATTTTTTTACGAAGTTCCTTGTTGGGTAGCAATCCGTTTTTGACAGAATAACAATCTTTATAAAGAGTTTTCTCAAGATGTTCATCAAAATTTAATAATGCTTCCGTTCTTTTTTCTTCATTAGGAAGTTCAACAATCTTTATAGCACTGTTTGACATGTTTATTTCTTTTATATAATTGGCTATGTCTAGGATTTTAATAGGGGCATTCATTTCTAATAAATACAATGCACTGGTATTCTCAATCGCAATGTGTAAGATGTTTTTTGCCACAACGTCACTATATATAAAATACCTTTCTACTTGTTTACCTCGAACTTCAATATCATTAGCCTTTTTAATATTCTCGAGAAAAAGAGGGATGACAGATCCACTAGAGTTAATCACATTTCCAAATCGTACAATTTTTACCTTTATTTTATTAGAAAGAAAGTAGGATTTTAAAAACAACTCTGCAAGCATTTTTGAAAGCCCCATGTTATTGATTGGATTTACCGCTTTATCAGTAGAAACAAAGATGAAATCAGAAACAGCATATTTTAATGAGGATTTAAAAACGTTGATGGTTCCTTCAACATTTGTTCTTATCAATTCGTAGGCATCATTTTGGTATAAAGAAACATGTTTACAAGCAGCAGTATGAATGACCAGTTTGGGGGTATGCAATTGAAAGATGGATTCCATTTTCCTGTGATCTCGGATATCTGCTATTTCAAACTGAATACCATTCGAGGAATAAGACTGCTTTAATTTAAATAAATTGAATTCAGAGTAGTCCAAAAGAATCATGTTTTTAAAATTCATTCCAACAAGTGTTTCAACGAGTTTTCTCCCAATAGATCCTCCAGCACCCGTTATCAAAATAGACTCATTTTGATATTTATTTAAAAATGCTTCCTTCATGAAAGGTGTATTTTTTTGAAGAGCTTGTTCTGTAAAAAAGGATTCAAACATGGATTTTTATTTTAGTATAGTTGTAAAAACTTGAGCAATTCTATGAAATTCCTCATGGGTTAAATTAGAGCTAGAAGGCAAACACAATCCGGTTTTAAATAGGACTTGACTATAGTGATCTCCATAATATAAAGCCCCTTTTAGATAAGGCTGAAGATGCAAAGGACACCATAATGATCGTACATCAATATTATGTTTAGAAAAGGCTTTTAAAATTACTGATTTAGAGATCAAAGAAGTGTCTATACGAATGCAGTTTAACCAAAAATTTGCATAGAAATCGGTATTATTTTCCTCCTGCAACACAAATCCATCTAAAGTTTCTAAGAGCGATTGGTATCTAGAATGGTTTTCTCTTCTTTGTTGCACTCTTTTTTCTAACACTGTCAATTGCTCCAATCCAATAGCAGCCAAGACATTACTCATTCTATAATTGAATCCTACTTCTCCATGAACAGACCCCTCTATTTTGGCCTGAGTTGCCAAATAAATAGCTCGCTCTTTAACATATTTCTCTCTACAAATTAAAGCACCTCCAGAGGAAGTAGTAATAATTTTATTCCCATTAAATGACAGGGTTGAAAAATCTCCAAAAGTACCACACATTTGTCCTTTATACATCGATCCAAGTGCGGCGGCTGCATCTTCTATGACTGGAATTTCATACTTCCTAGATATGGCTAAAATTTCATCCCACTTTGCGGGCATACCATAAGAATCTACCACTACAATTGCTTTCGGCTTACACTTTTTCTTCAATCGATCTTTTATAGCTTCTTCTAAAAAAACAGGACACATATTCCATGTTTCTTTTTCACTTTCAATAAAAATAGGAGTCGCTCCACAATATAATATCGGATTCACTGTTGCACAAAAGGTAAATGTTTGACAAAGAACTTCATCTCCAGAACCGATCTCTAGTAATTTTAAAGCAAGATGAATGGCGGAAGTTCCCGAGTTTAGAGCAACTACTTTTGAGTTTTCCCCCATCACGCTCTCTATAGATTTTTCAAAAGAGGCTATATTTGGCCCTACAGTACTAACCCAATTAGAAACTATTGTTTCTTTGAACACCTCGAAATCTTCTTTTTCAAAATGAGGTTTAGAAAGCCATATTTTGGAATACATGTAGTAAGGTTTTATAAATATATTTTAAATCATTCAAAAGATGGTACTTTTTTAAATAGTTGACATTGAGCACTGTTTTTGCAGGAAACAATACCGACACATTATACTCCGAGGGATGATTTTGTTCAGCGAGTAGTGCTTCTTCATTAAAATTCCATAAAGAAGCAGGCCCTGTTAAGCCTGGCTTAAGTGATAAAATAATTCGATCCGATTCTTTGAGAGTCGCTATTATCTCTGGCAGATCTGGTCTAGGACCAACAAAGCTCATATGACCTAATAGAACATTGACTATTTGAGGTAATTCATCAAATTTTAACTTTCTTATTTTTTTTGAATATTTTGAAATGTTCCCTGTTATCTGATGGGTTCTTATCTTGTAAATTGTAAATAACACTCCATGTTGACCTACCCTTTTTTGAAAAAACAATCCAAACTGTTGCGTATCCAAGGATGCTCCTATGATTAAAACAAGAATTGGAACTATCAAAAAAGGCAAAAAAAGTAGGGATAAAAAAAGATCCATTCCTCTTTTACACAGGGATTGTTTTTTGCTTAAAAAATTCATAGCGTCAAGCATTTCAAAATTATCTTTTTGAAATCTGAATAAGTTTTGGTGAGATACATTCTAAGTATAAATACAGGTATTTTTTTGCATCACGTTTATAGCAGCAAACTAAAATATCTTTTAATACAATGAATCAGATGATCTTTTTTGATCAAGACTGGAGAGATACACATTTCTTTTTCTTCTTTCAATTTAAGTAAAGATACAAAATTTTATGGTATCTTTATAAAGACTATATATTTCAAGATGAGATTCTTGTGCCAAACATTTTTTCAATAAAGCACTCATTAATTGAATACTTTTAATAGTCTTTATACCCTATCTATTTACTTCAATAATTGAAGTAACTTTGCTATATGAAATTCAAAAACACCCTACTTTTAATTATTATTTTTTGTGGAACTGTCTATTCTCAAAACAAACAAAATACTCCCTCTTTTTCAATTGGAGAGGAGTTGTATTTTAAGGTTCGCTACGGAATATTCAACACAAGTTTCGCAAGCTTAAAAGTGAAAGACACTCTTATAGACAATCATTCTAATTATCACGTAGTTGCTCATGGAGAATCAACAGGTCTCGCAAAACTATTCTTTAAAGTTGAAGATGATTATTACAGTATTTTTTCAAAGAACATAGCGCCTTTAAAATTTGGAAGAAATGTAAGGGAGGGCAGTTTTACTGCAAATGAAAATATTATTTTTGATTCTGTTAATAATAAAGCTACGGTCAATGACTTAAAAAATAAGACAAAAAAGCGTGTTCCTGTATCTAAAAATATTCAAGATATTATTTCAGCATTTTATTTTTTCAGAACAGTACCCAAAGAAGAAATAATCGCTAAAAATACGGTTTACAAGCTTCCTATGATTTATAATGAAGAAGGAGAATTTACCTTCGAATTACGGTATATTGGTGAGGAGACTATAAAAACACAACTTGGCATAAAACAGTGTTATAAGTTCAAACCCTACTTACCTAATTTAGGTAGAATTTTTAAAGATCCTAATGCAATTACCATTTGGGTTACTAAGGATGAAAATAGAATTCCGGTTAAAGTGAGTGCAAAGATCGTGGTTGGAACAATTCATGCAGAATTAATGGAAGTTAAGAGGCCTCAAAAAAATTAAACAAAAACCTTTCAAACAATACTGTTAGATTCTGTTGTCAAAAGCTAAAAATGATGTATTCTTTAATTACCTCATTTTTTTCCTTTGAAAAGAAAAAGAGCTCAGTACCATATTGATATTGGCAGATAATTGTAAAAAAATATAAGAGCCATATAATTTCAATTTTATAAAGAGGTACAATTTTATATAAACTAATTTTTTTGTAACTTTGAGTATAAAACATATTATTTTGAATAGCAAATTATTTTCAACACTCGTACTTATATTATCAATAAATCAAATAGTCGGTCAAGAAATTGCTCCTTTTACCATCAACAGTAAAATAGCAACTTATTCAAGCCAACAAATAGAATTAGATCTAAATTCTATCAGTTTGGATGTAAATGAAGATGATTTAACATTTAGTTTGCTTAATAATATTGAAGTCAACGGGTTGGTTGGAGTTAATTCAAATACAGGGGTTTTAACTTATACACCCGATCAAGATTTTTCAGGAACTGTAAATATTCAGTTTGTTGCAAATGACGGAATAAACAACAGCGAACCCTCAAGTATTTTTATTGAGGTAATTTCAAAACCAAATCAAGCTCCCACTGCTTATAACAATCATTATTCACTAAAAGAGAATTCATCAATAAATGTTCAGTTGAATGGTTTTGACTCAGATAGTAATGATGTATTAACCTATGCCATTCAGACACAACCAACAAACGGTTCACTCGAAATAGATAATAATTCTGGTTTGGTTGTTTACAGTCCTAAGGTAGGTTTTTCTGGAGAAGATTCTTTTACTTTCAAGATAGAAGACCCATCAGGATTACAAAGTCAGGAAAGTACCATTGGGTTATCCATAAGAAAGCTTTCGAACAATGTCCCTATAGGGAACCCGTTTGTAGCAACTAGTATACAAAACGAATCAGTACTTATTAACCTTTCTGGATATGATGCTGATAATGAAAATCTTAGCTACACCTTAGTTGAAGAAACCTCCAACGGAGTCATCACAATCAATGAACAGGGAATAGGAACCTATGTACCTAATAGTGAATTTTATGGTAAGGATACTTTTAGTTTTTATGTGTCTGATGGAACATCAAACTCTGCTACTTCTCAGGGAATCATTTCGATCAAAAAAATAGATAATAATGCTCCCATCGGATTTAATATAACTAGTGTGGTAGGGTACAATAGTAACAATGTTATTATTGAACCAACTTACGAAGACGCTGATGGAGATGAAGTGTCCTCTTTAATCGTGAGTCAAGCTAAAAACGGGGAAATTAACTTGGTCGATGGAATACTAAAATACACGCCTAATGTAGATTTTTACGGAACTGATTCCTTTAAATTTATATTAAATGATGGGATTTCTGATAGCCAAATAATCACTCAATATGTTAATATTATAGGTCCAGGGGATATCAATGCCGATGGTGAAATTAGTGCAACTGATTTAATCTACCTAGCATCTTTTATTGTAAACATTGAAGGTTTTACAATGCCTGAATCATTCACTGAAATTTTTGACATAAATAATGACAACAAAGTTTCCTCTGGAGATTTAATTCACTTGGCTTCAAATATTGTGGGTATAGAAGCTTTTGTAATAGAATTTTAACTAATTAGCAGTAACTTTTCCAACCTCACTACTAACCTTTCCATCGCTTACTTTGAAGGAGACTTCTACTACTTCACCATTCACAGGAACTACCTTAATAATATTACTATTTTGCTCGACGAGTTGACCATTTATGACATCGATATCAGTATAAGAGAGATTTGTTTTATCGATAGGATCAGAATCTAAGCCATATAGCTTCACTTCAAATGAGTAGTCTTTAGTTTGTAAAGGAGATAAATCGTCTGTATAAGAGTCATATATTTTAGAATCTGCTAAAATGGACTGTAACTCATTGTCTTTTATAGCAGATACCCCCTTAATTCGTAGTAGTGAATTCCCAACTTCCCCCTTTGAGTTTTCTGCATTGAGGACAATAATCGTCGTAAAATCTTGTCTACTAAACGCTTTGGTCACATCTCCATACAAAAGCACACTATTTTTATTCGTTTTTACAGAGAGGGGATTACCGTTAGAACTTAATTTCACTAATTCAGTGATTGTTGCTCCAAAATTTAGACTCACTTCTTTTTCGTATTCTAAAAGAATGGATGCCACGGATACATTATCTCTCGTGATCACCTTCGTTATATTATTTTCATGAGTAACCATAAAATCTATAGCTTTGATAGTTTTAGCGGGATTTCGTGTCATCGAATATGAAATTGCAACAGGAGTTGAGTTCGTTGTTTCGATTACATTTATATCTAATTTAAAGGGGGTACTTTCATTTTTTCCGTCACTAGCTATAATTTCAAATGTGTCTTCACCAGAAAAACCTACCTTGGGAGTATACACAACAAGACTGTCTGTAATTTGTGATAAGGTTCCGGTAGATGGTGAAGTTTTCAAGGTATATGTAATTGGATCGTTGTCAGAATCAAAGGCTTCTAAGATCAGATTTTTTGAAGTATTATTATAGATGCTTACTGAATTTGAAATACCAACTGGAGGAGTATTGTTTGCTTCTTCAACCGTAATAACTACTTGAGCAGGATCTGAAGTTTTAATTCCATCACTAGCCAAAATATTGACAGTATCACTCCCCGTAAATCCATTACCAGGGATATATTTTAAGAGACCTGATTGAGAGATCGTAGCGGTTCCATTTTCGGCTTGCTTAGCAATTGAAAAGGATAAATTCAATCCTTCGGGATCATTCCCAACCAATTGAACAGAGACTTCAGTTCCAACTGATGTAACTGTGTTAGTTGATGAAAGAGTTGGACTTAAATTAATCAACTCATAGATAAGTATACCGATTGTATAAGATGAACTTGAAGATTTATCATCGGAAACTGTGTACGTAAATGAATCCTCTCCGAAAAAAGAGACGTTGGGCGTGTATTCAATAATATTTGAATTCTCGGTTGGAGCGATAACTCCATTAGAGGCCTCAGTGTATTCAAATGAAATTTGGTCTCCCTCGGCATCTGTCCCTATTAATTTTATGAATACGGATTCATCTTGATTTGTTGTTAAATTTAAATTCGCTCCTAATGGGGAAGCATTCTTATTTTTAGAAACAGATATCGATACCGTTGCATTTTCACTATAATCACTTCCATCAAAAGATTTAATAGAAAGTTCATCTAAACCATGAAACCCTTGATTTGGAATGTATTTAAGAGTATCAGCACTGATAACAGCAACTCCAAATGAAGCTTCTTTTGCAATTTCAAAAGTCAAGTTTGGACTGTCTACGTCTATCGAAGTTAATTTGACCTCTACAGCATTATTTTGTTTTGTTGAAAGTGAATAATCATTAATTGTTGGTAAGTCATTTACTGGTGTTACATTAAAGGTCGTCTTACCAGTCAATACATTGGTCCCATCAGTGACTTCATATGCAAATTCATCAGTACCAAAAAAATCTTTTTTTGGAGCATATGTTATTTCTTTACCAGAGTTACTCAAAACACCCCCTTCAGCACTGATTTCGGGAACAATATAACTTAGTTCATCACCATCCCTATCTGTAGCTATTAGATCAAAAATCACTACCTCATCCTCAAGAACAACAATCGTTTGATCTGTAAGTACGGGAGAAGTCTCTGTAACGAGAATCACATCTCCATTCATAGGTGCTTCAGTCTGAACATATGAATTGTTTGCCCCGGAAAGAAATACTTGGCTGTAACTCACTGGAAAAGAACCCGAATTGGATATATCTGAAAAATAAACTGGTATTTTAACGATAGTTCTATCTCCAGCAGGAATTGTTTTTTGTTGCGCACTGTATATTAAAAAGCGTTGATTCCCATTACTTAGAGTTGAAGTAGACATAGAAAATCCGTCAAATACTGAGGAATATTCTATGTTTTCATAATCTATGTTTATGTTTTGGTCTACTGATAAATCAAACTGTAATCCTCTCAAAGGCAATTCGTTTAATAATTTCACTTGAAGTATTTCAGTATCATCAAAAAATATTTCAAGGTCCTCATTGTAAAGATAATTTTGTGAGAGCACAGTTCCTGAGACCGTAAGGTTATCAGAGACCGATTGCCCGTTATGATGAATGGTTATGGTCTCTTCAAATACACCCAAAGTAGTTGAAGAATAATTGGCATTCAAAGTCTGAGAACTGAAGGGACTAATGGTTATAGGAAACTCCATTTCAGTAAAAGAAATCTTATCCTTGTTGTAAACAATACTATCAATCTTTAAATTCAAAGAAGAACTGTTATAAAAACTAAAGCTAAAGTCCTTTTGAACTGAAGAATTGAAGTTATTCAAATTAATTTCAGAGGGAGTAATTTCTAAGGTTGGAGCAGTCACCTCAAGGGTTGTTCCATGATAATTACTCAAAATATCTTTTTGAGTAGCGTCCATGGCTACAGCTTCATACATTTCAATTTGATATTGACCTGCTGCATCATTAGGAGTAACCTCAAAGGTTAATAGAGCTCCTTGGTTTTCTTTAATTAATTGATTTGACAAAGAATATATCAAAAATCTGTAAGTATTGTTGCCAATATTATTTACACTAAAATTATGTTCCGAGATACGATCTGTCAATGCTACACTATTCGTATCTAAAATAAAATTTTCCGGAAATTTTAAGTCAAACTGAACGCCTAAACATTCTTTCTGATTTTCTAGCAAGAGGCTAACTTCGGTAGGCTCTCCACGAATAGCCGTTTGAGAAGATAAAAACAATTCATTCCCTGAAAAAACAGTTCCTTTTATAGATACCGATTGAGCGGCTCTATCTTCATTAGTATCACTCGTCTCGAATGAAATAATACCGTCGATAGCAATTTCAGTAGAAGTGTCTATGTTTAAATTTATACTTTTATTTTCACTAGGATTGATTGTAAAAGGAAGCTCTTCGGTTGATACAACTCCCGTTGGAAGAATAATTTTGGAAACAACTAATCCTTCACTTCCGGTATTATAAAGGCTAAAAGAAGTATTATACGTTTGACCAACAAGCAGTTGACCAAAATCAATATTTTTTACTTCAATGAATAGTTTAGGCCCTAGTATCGTTATCGTATTGGTCTCAAAATACATGTCAATTTTATTTCCAGAAATATCGGAAACAACAAAGTCTCGAATGGTTGGAGAAATATCTGCTGGATTTTTGAGACTTTTATACTTCATTCGTAAAATCGGGGTATTGTCAAAAGAGATATTCTGATTGTCTGTTGTATATCCGATCACCCTAAGCGTTTGACTGTTTATTTGCTTGTAACTTAAGTTAAATGATTCAATCAAAGAAGTGACTGGAACTGTGCCAAACTCTAAAAAGGATTCCTCAAATTCTATATCGAACTGAAAAGCACCGACTTTGACATCACTATTTACAAAAATATCGAATTCAAAATCAACATCTTGTTGCACAGATTTACCTTCCATAGAAAAGTAGTTCTGTGCAGACATAATGTTACTACCTGCTACTAAAAAGCAGAAATACATAATAATATTTCGCATATCTTGACTTATTGTTTTATGAATTTAGAGATGTGCTTAATTCCTTTTTTATCAACTGAATCAACAGAGAACTCTAAGAAAAATACTCCTATCGGAATGTTTTTCAAGTCAATGGAAATACTTTGCTTACCATATGATAAATCTACATTTGATTTTTTGTAGATCTCTCTTCCTAATAAATCTATTATTGAAATAGTTTGATTTTTAAGAGATGTAGGAGTAAAGTATTCGATGTTTAAAATATCATCCGTAACAGGATTCGGATAAATTTCGAGTACACGGAACGAATCTAAATCAATTAAATCATCTACAGATAAAGAACGAACTATCACATTGAGCTTACCACCATCTGTTGTAGAGACAATAATTGAATTAAGATCAATTTCATCTTGGTTGCCATAAAATCTTAAAATTTCTGACGTGCTATCTAGTGGAGTTGCATCAATACTATACATTAGCATATCGTAGGTTCCCTCTTTTTGAATCTTCGTTTTGTTTAACACACTTAGATCTTCAGAGAATAAAACCTCTGCATCGTTGTTGATAGACATTTGTAATCCACCAACCTTGTGTTCGCTATCCATATATAGTGATTCATTCACCCAGTATAGATAGACATCTCCCACAGCTTTGCTAGATCGGTAGTCTATTTGATCAACAGACCTTTTTCTAGATCCATTTTTATTAGTACTGGATACTGAATTATTTGTAGTTGTTGTCTTAGGATTAAGAATGATATCAACAATACCCATTAAATCAAGAACATTTACCACATTATCATCATTTACATCAGTCGCATATTCTATAAATCTAGAAAGTTGAGTTCCTAACATAAAGTCGACAGTATTAATGATATCTGCTATATTAACAGAGTCATCTCCGTTAGAATCTCCAAGTTCATAAAGTAAATTATCTTCACTAACAGTAAATACATCTTCAAAAGAAAATTCAGAACCAGTTTGACCGTTATCTACAGATTGAACTGACCAATAGTAAGTTCCTGGTTTCAATGCAATTTTCCATTTGGTATTGTGTTCTGCATTACCTTTCCCTGCGGCTTTTCTTACTCCATTTACTGAAGAGTTCGATGAAACAACATCTTCAGCTCCTGGAGAGGTTCCCATTTTAATTGCATAAGAAAGTCCTTCCAAATCTGTGTTGTCATCAACAGCACTGTTCCAAGTCAGCTCAACAAATATTTTTCCTAAAGATTTGTCAAGTACGCCATCTAAAACACTTGAATTCAATAGGAATGGCATGTCTGGCTTCACATTGGTGTTTTGAGCATCTGCAACGGTATCGTCTGCATTCGTTGATGAAGAGCTATTCTTAGAAAATAATGAACTCCTCAATATTTTTGTCTTGGTCTTTTTACTGGCTTTTCCACTGGTTTTAGTTGTAAAAGATGCTAAATCATCAGTATTAGGATCGTAGATTTTAGAATCTGCTGTAATTGACTTTAACTTATCATCTTTTAAAGCGGCCACACTCAAAATTCGTTGAAGTGAATTGCCTACTTCTCCCTGTGAGTTTTCATTATTGTGAACAAGAACCGTAGTGAAATCTTGTTTACTAAACGCTTTGGTTACATCGCCATATAGAATTACATTATTTTTATTCGTGATTACAGTAAGTGGATTCCCGTTAGAACTCAAATTTAATAATTCAGTAATCGTGGCACCAAAATCTAAACTAACCTCTTTTTCGTATTCTAAAAGAATGGATGCCACAGAGATATTTTCCCTCATGATTACTTGAGTTTTATTGTCTTCGTGGGTAACCATAAAATCAACATCTTGAAAAGTCGGTGGATTCGTAATCAAGTATGATTCGTTCCTGTAATTTAAGTAGGTTCTAAAAATACTTTTACTTTCATCTTCTTTGTTTTTACCTGCAATTACAAAGTCAAGATCTTCATCACCATCCAAATCTCCGAACTCGACACGAGCATCAACAATATCACTTAAATCAAAATTACTTTCAATAAATCCTGCCGCAGGAGTGTACTCCATTAACTTGGTAACTTTATCACCTGAAGCAGTTTGTCCAGACAACAACATGTCTATGTAACCATCTCCATTAAAATCTCCTAAATCAACATTTGTGTTTTTCATCGGAAGGAGATTTGTTTCAACTGAAGGCCATGAACCTGTTTGGTCATTTTCTAAAATTTCAAAGATATCTATCCCAGTATCATCCGTTCCGGATAACATGATGTCTAAATCACCATCTGAATCAAAGTCAATAAAATCGGTAGATCCATTGGAAACTCCTGTAATGATATCTTCAGATACATTTAATTTAATGTCCGTTTCTCCTGGTTCAGTAACATTTACAAAAACCTTAGTAATACTGGTTCCAACGATCTTATCTCCACTAATAATAATATCTAAATCTTGATCATTATCATAATCACCAAAATCAAAAGAAGGACCTTTAATTCTACCGATATCTGCTATTTGATCTGTTAAATCAGTTTTATCAAAACTATTATTTGCTATATTATAAGAAAACATATAGAACTTAACATTCATAAATACATCAACCTCACTGTCTACACCTATTACGAAAATCTCGTTGACTCCATCATTATTAAAGTCTGCAATTCCATATTTTTCTTCAAACAATTCCAGATTACCAATTGATTGTTGTGCTAAAACTCCAAGTGAATTCGTTTTTTCAGGAACTTCACACGGTTCAGAATTACAATCAATTCTTGAAGATCCATCCTGGAATCTATACACTCGTGTTCCATCTAAGAAAACAGTAACAACAACATCATTTTCCCAATTCCCTGAAGCTTCATTATATTCGTTGCTTATATATTCTTCATAGTTAGGTGTTTGACCAAGTGTTAGACCATTTAGGTTATTGTCTGTAGACATGAATAAACTATTTGCTCCTTGATTCATAAAATCAGCAAATTGAATTTCTTTTACATTACCAGTATATTCATTAAAATTATTTATGGTAGTACTCTCTAAAATACCCTGATCATAGGAGTAAAACTTAACACGATTATCTACCGAAATGATAACGTCTAGATCTTCATCATTGTCAATATCTACAACTTTTAATGTTGGGTCTTGACCTGCTGAAATCGATTTATCGAACAATCCTCCTTGGTTAAGGATTTTCCAATCATATACAATTGTAAATGAATTTTCCTCAGAATAAGGACCCGCTTTTAACCCTTGATCTACCGCTTGTACAGACCAATAATAGGTTCCTGGTTCTAGTTTCGTTTGATAGAAGAGGTTGTAATTATTTGGACTTCTGGAAATCAATAAATCTCCAGTTTCTATATTACTAACCGTGTAAGAAAGTTCTGATCCTCCTGTAGATGTACCCAGTCTTACATTATATCCCAACGACGATGTAAAATCATCAACTGGTTTTGACCAACTAAGTTCTACGACACCGTTTCCAATTAAATTAGCATCCAATCCGTTTATGAGGGCTGGTTTGGCATTCTTTTTATTATTTACCTCCGTTTCATACAAATAGGTTTTTTCTCCAACTCCGATTTTTAGTCCTGTCATGAAGAGGTCTAAATCACCATCGTTATCATAATCTACCCACTCTACAGAAGAATTAATTAATGGATCAAAAGTGAACGAAGACGCCACGTAGGAATCATAAGTATTTGTTTCTGCATTAAGAATAGGCTTGCTCTTTCCTTCGAATAATTTTGTATATCCTTCTCCAGTAGAGGTCTCACCTGTGAATAAGAAATCATCAATTCCGTTATTATTAAAATCACCAGCAGCGATGTCTCCATTTTTAAGTTGGGGTACTGCAAGAGGCGAGTTAACGGCATATCCTTTCCCTTCACCCATCACCATATATCCAATGGCTTTTGAATCTTGAGGTTTGAATATTTCGAGGGTACTGTATTTTGATCTCAGTTGGTCATTTTGCCACCATGAATCCCAATAATTACCCGAATCTGAATTGTCATTAGGTACATAGGTGTTATAGATAACGCCACCTCTTTCTCCTGTAGTCTCATTTCCTCCTGTATAAATCACATCATTGTCACCATCGGCATCGATATCTACAATACGAAGTTCACCATTCACAAAAGCCTCAAAATTTGCATCCTTAATTTCAAAATTAGAAGTCTCTAAATTTTGGTATCCGTAGTAAGCTTTTAGATTTTGATCATTATCATATCCTGTAATCGCATAATCAACATCTCCATCATTGTCCAAATCTCCAAAATCGAGAGATGTTTCTACAAGATCAGGAAAATTATAGGTATCTACCAACTCAAATGATGGACTACCCTCGGTTGATTTATTAATATAAACAAGTGATCTAACGGCTAAATTTTGATCAACACCTGAAATAAATAAATCTACTTTACCATCTTGGTTCAAATCTACCCATTCAACAGCTCCAAATCCTACACCTGTGAATTGAACATCCAGTTCTTTAAATACTACCTTGCCATTTTCGTCCTTAGTGTTTTCATACACTTTGGAAATCAATGTTGCTCCAGCATCACCAATTAAAGCTAAATCTTTATCACCATCTGAATCAAAATCTCCCCAAGAAAAATCACCGTTTTGAACTCCTGTAAAGACATCTTCACGAAGCGTCATTGTGGTAATATTATCCAAAATTGTTAAGGTTATATCATCTGTTTGAGTAAAGGTTCCATTCGTAATTGAATTATACTTTAAGCTAAATTGCTCTGTTCCTTCGCTCATAAGCTCGTCTTCAACACCTGTTATAGATGCGCTACCCTGGGAACTCCCGGCTGGAATAACAAACTCCAAACTATTCTTAACTGAACCTTTTGAACGAGTGTAACTAAAACCACCTTGTCGACCTCTGTCCCATGAAGTCATTATAAAAGTATAATACTCTTTTGTTTCAGTTAAATACAAAACACACTCCTTGTTTAACCAATTATTATTTCCTTCTTTAAATTTTTGTCCCCATCGAGAAATACTCTCAAAGGTTAGCTCAGATAAATTTTCTATACTTCCGAGCGCTAACATAATTCCAGAGGTTTGCTGTCTTTGTTGAGAGACTTGGTTATTTGCATTGTAAACACCATGTTGTTTCCCCCTTGTTAGCCAGACGGTTTCAGAAATTCTGTCTTGGTATTCTGGATCGGTATCACTTGCCCAACCAGGTTTTACGAAATTCACATTTCCAGCTTCTGAGGCAAAGAAGTAATCTAAGTACTGCTCTGCAATCGCACCATTTTCAATAACATCATAAGAAATTATAGTTTCTTTTGAATGAGGAGCTGATAAGGTAGCTTTTAATTGCAAAACTTCATGCTCAGCAAATTCAGTATCATCAATTGCTAAGGTAGCCTCAGGATAATCATCACTGTGAAGTTCTAGTGTTGCAATATTTATGGTATCAAAAGTTGCATTCACTAGATTCGTCAATTTGAATATAATAGTTTCAGCAATTTCAATTTCAGTATCATCTAACGAAGCAGTACTTATTTGAACAGTACTGGAAGAATTAGCAGGAATCACCACTGATTGATTTGATATGGAATATTCTGTATCTTTTGTAGCAGTTCCACTAAGTGAAATATCAAAACTAATTTCCAAACCAGATAACACCTCAGGAACAAAACTAACATTGACAGCTTCTTCTTGGTTTTCATCAATAAAAGGAGCAGAAAAGCTAATATTCATTTCAGGAGCCGTGTCATTATCTGTTATGTCTATCGTCAAATTTCCTTCAATGGCACTATTGGGTGAGTTTGGATCTAAAATTAACTGTTCAGGTCCTTCAAAACTTAAGTCATCTACAATTTGCATCTCAACTGTTGAAGACAAGCTACCCGCAGGAATGATTATTTGAGGGGCATTTTGCTTAAAATAAATTTTATTGCTATTCCCTTGTAAGAAAAAGTTTCCGTTATTATCAATAATAAAATAACCTCTTTCGTCTGCAGGTATGGTTTGCTCATTGGTTTCGCTTAAGTATTTGAAATCCATTAAATCTTCCAAGACCATCGGAGTATTTTGAGTATATGTGTTGAAAACGGCAATCTCTCCTTGCTTCTCTCCATAAGAAGTATTCCAATTTTTCATCCCAAGAGGAACATACATCTTATTGTTTTTAATAAACATGGACTTGATGTAATACTGTTCTGGAGCCGTCGAATTATTGAAATTGATGGTACTGCTTACATAGTTAAACTCAGAATCAAGCACGACAATTCTCCTTCTATTGTTATTGTCTAACACATAATAATAGGTTCCATCAAAAACAATATCCTCTGGA
>ERZ767310.97-NODE-97-length-51221-cov-10.428429_pt1 | contig 51221 bp, 48 predicted proteins | sample MGYA00374954_ERZ767310 | MGnify/ENA primary metagenome ERZ767310 (study PRJEB28948, sample SAMN06267188) | marine metagenome | isolation source: Columbia River Estuary | place: USA:Columbia River Estuary, USA | collected 2013-07-23 ...
AAAACAGAATATTTAGACGCAGAAAATAATCCAGAGGATGAGGGAACTGGAAGTAGAAAAGTTCCTTTTTCTAATACACTTTACATAGAAAGAGAAGATTTTAAACAAGATGCAAACAGCAAATACTTTCGTTTAACTTTAGGAAAGGAAGTACGCTTAAAAAACGCTTATATAATAAAGGCAGAATCAGTTACTAAAAATAAAACTGGGGAAATAACAGAAATACACTGTGTTTACGACCCAAAGAGCTTAAGCGGAAGCGGCACAGAAGAAAGCCTTAGAAAAGTAAAAGGCACACTGCACTGGGTGTCTTGTGAACATGCTGTAGAGGCCGAAATAAGGGCTTATGACCGTTTATTTTCACATGAAGCACCAGATAGTCAAGAAGAGGATTTTATGACGTTTCTTAATCCAACTTCACTCACCAAAAAAACTGCTTTTATAGAGCCAAACATTTCTAATCCTAAAGCTGGGGATAAGTTCCAGTTTCAGCGTATGGGGTATTTTTGTGTAGATCAAGATTCTAATGAAAATAAGATTGTTTTTAATAAAACGGTTGGACTTAGAGACAATTGGGCGAAGCAAAAAACTAAATCAACCCCCAAAGCTGTTCAACCAATTAAACCAAAACAGAAACGGAAGGCAATTGACCTTATAAAACAGCTAGGAAAAAAATACACCAATTTACCGGAACAAAAACAAGCAAAAGTTAAAACAGAAATTCAAGCGCTTTCTGAAGGAATAGCTTACGACGAGTTAGCCCCTCTTTTTGGCACAGTAGTAAAAAAAACAGGGACCCGTATCGCAGTAATGATTGCGCTTAAAGTTCTATTAGATAATGGTCAGAAACGCAATTCCGCTATAGATGAATTCATAGAAAAAGCCTCAACAGATAGTAATGATTTACTCGCTGCTGAGGCGGTCCTTAAATAAGACTAAAACAGCCTTTATTCTCCGTTTTTCTTTTTCATAGCTTCTCCAATTTGATTGCTAGCGGTAAAACTAGCAACCATATCGTTTAACATATTACTTCCCGCTTGCGGAGAGTTTGGTAATAAAATTAAATTACTATTTGTTTCGCCTCCTATTGATTGAAGCGTGTCATAGTGTTGTGTTACCACAATAAGCGCAGAAGCTTCTTGTGAATTGATTCCCACTTTATTCAGCACTTCTACAGATTCCTCTAATCCCCGCGCGATCTCTCGGCGCTGGTCTGCGATACCCTGTCCTTGAAGGCGCTTGCTTTCCGCCTCCGCCTTGGCTTTTTCTACAATCAAAATCCGTGCTGCATCACCCTCAAACTGAGCAGCAATTTTTTCACGTTCTGATGCATTAATTCTGTTCATCGCTTCTTTCACTTGCGCGTCTGGATCGATGTCTGTAACAAGCGTTTTGATGATATCATACCCAAAAACCATCATCGCATCATTAAGCTCAGTCTTGACGGCGATTGCAATGTCATCTTTTTTAACAAAGACGTCATCTAGTTTCATTTTTGGTACCTCGGCACGTACGACGTCAAAAACATAGGATGTAATCTGATCGTGTGGGTAATCTAATTTGTAAAATGCCTCATATACTTTGTCGCGAATAACCTTGTATTGAACAGAGATTTTTAGACGCACAAAAACATCATCCAATGTTTTTGTTTCTACAATAACATCCAGCTGTTGAATTTTTAGGCTTAATCGTCCGGAAATACGATCAATCAAAGGAATTTTTAGTTGAAGCCCAGAGTGACGAACACTTTGGAACTTACCAAAACGTTCTACAATCGCTGCGGTTTGTTGTTTCACAACAAAAAATGCCGCAAAGAGAATAAGCGCGCCAAATAAAATAAAAACATACAGTAGTAAATTCATAATAAATAAGGTTTAAAGATGATTATTGATAAAGGTACTAAAAATGACTTGCAAAATAAAAATTAAATCAATCTAATACCTGATTCTATTAACCTACTTAATTCAGGTTTGTTTTGAATGATTTCAGCTAAGTGTTTTTTGATCTTGAGAATTAAGCTACTATCTTCCGTAAGTTCCAAAAGTTCAATTTGAAGTAACCAGTCGTTTTTGTGATTTTTAACTAGTGTTTCAAAAACTTTTTCCAAATCGCTTGATGAGAAACGCTTAGTTGTTCTATAAGACCGAACACTTTGGTAGAGCTGTTCAAGGGCTATATTTTTGGGCTTTTTCTTAGTTTTAATTGTTTTGGTCTTTGACACCGCATATAGGTTTGGAAAAGAGCTGCTGTCTGCCGCACCCGCAAACGCAGAAACAATGTTATTTCCAATAGCCATGTCAAAGACCCCAAATTCAGGTTTAAAAAGAACCTCTTTGCCATAGCGTACTGTACAATCCTTGAGCTGTATAAGCATGATTTTACCTTTTACATTTCTTATACCTGTAATGTTTAAACCTTCGACCGTTATACCGCTTTCAAATTCAAAAGCTAAGCGCTGGCCGTCGTATAAATTATATGCCTTTAGGTCTACTGGAGTCATGTTTTCAATCGGAAGGTTGACGCTTTTCAGCATACCCAACGGAGAGCTGTATCCATCTTTGTGTGCTTTAATTCCATGACCAATAAGTTCTTTATCTCTGTACGCCAGAGCTGTAGGGCCATCAGTTTTAAAGTAGATAACCTCTCTATCGTCGTTCATGATCATTTGGGTAAATACTCCGGAAACCTGCAACCCTGTACTCAGCTCAATTGTACCTATTGCTTTTGAATCAATAAGCCTCTGTAGGCCTTTATACCCTCCTTTTCTTACGCTTAGTGTATTAGCAAGCTCTTCAAGCACTTCCATTAAGTATGCAAAATTTGGTGTTACAAAAAGTTGAGGTTGGGGTTTTGTGATATCAAAACCCACCTGAGCCACATCAACTGAGTAAGGAATTTTTTCAACATCATCACGCATACACCATTCGCTTTCCCCGATTGAGGACAACAAGCCAGCGCCATATATTTTAGGATTATTCATTTCTCCTATTAAGCCGTATTCAACACTCCACCACTGCATATTTCTTATTTGTGCCATTTCCGAGTACTCTTCGTGTTGGTTTTGAAGGACGTTAACCTCTAGTTCCGCGGCATCAATATCTTTTTGTTTTACTCCGGGCGCTTCTTTTAGAATAGAGAGTTTACGCACCGCTTCATACAGATCAATATCGTATTTAGAAAGAATAGCTTTTGCACCAATTTCACCAAGACGCCTTAAAAATTCTGCATAATCAGGATTTGCAATGATTGGCGCATGACCTGATGCCTCATGAATAATGTCGGGTGCTGGCGTATACTCGATATGTTCGAGCTGTCTTATATCAGAAGCAATAACAAGTACCTTATTAGCTTGAAACTCCATAAAGGCATTGGGCGGAATAAAACCATCGACAGCTACAGCCGCCCAACCAATATCTTTAAGGATACGATTCATTCCGTAGATGTTTGGAATTGACTCGACGAGAACCCCCGTTTTTTTAAGTCCACCAATATAAGATTGGTGCGCAACATCTTTTAGGTAAGAGATGTTTTTTCTCATAACATATCGCCATACTGCTTGGTTAATTGGCGTATAATCCTCATAATTCTGTGGTGCGATAAATTGTTTTAAATGAGCTGGAAGCCTTTCAATAACTTCTTCGGAATAAGCAGCAATAGGTGCCATAATTATTTAATTTAAACACAAAAACAAGACGTTTTAACGTGAAAGTTGAACTTGAGACTGCCACTAATTTAGTGAAATTTTAGAGACTTTCTTTTGTTGTTAAAAGCACGCTCTGATTAATGTCAAGCGGAAAAGGATGATTGAAGTAAATGATTTGGCCTTCCGTTTCCGCTTCAATCATATAGTGTGTTCCTTTAAAATAATTATGTTTTATATGTGCTTTAATTGACCCTTGGCCTGAAACTTCAATTTGATTTGCGTAATAAATAACATCGTTAAGGATGCAATAGTCAGAGAAAAAAGCAGCAACCAAATCATATTGTGGGTCTTTATAGAGTTTTTTAGGCGGGCCTTTAAGAATTATTTTTCCGTTATTCAAAACGGCCATATGGTCAGCAAAGGCCAATACGTCATTTTTGTCGTGAGTTGCAACAATACAAGTAATTTGTTTGGTTTTTAAGAACTGAAACAAACTCTTTCGTAATGATTGTTTTTTAAAGTTATCAATATGACTGAACGGTTCGTCCAATAAAAGAACTTCAGGTTGTTTAGCGATAGCTTTAGCTAAGGCCACGCGTTGTTTTTGCCCACCACTGAGCAGCTTTACTTTAGTAGAGCTAAATTCTTCTAACTCAACGACTTTTAGCAATTCTTTGATGCGTTTTTCTTTTTCCTTTGGATAGAAATTGGAGAGGTGGGTTCCTATGTTTTCACTTACTGTTGTGAAAGGCATTAGATCGAACTCTTGTGCAACATATTTCATGAATCCATGCCCCACAACGAGCTTGTCTTTTGGCCCTAAAACAGCTGAACCGTTCCACAAAATTTTGCCCTCATCTAGGTCATACTCTCCGTAAATTAGTTTTAAAAGCGTACTTTTCCCTGATCCACTTTCGCCAACAATTGCAAGATAATCTCCCCGTTTTACAGAAAGGGAAATTCCGGAAAGTATTTGACTTTTTGAGTAGCTAAAAGAAATGTTTTTAACCGAAAGCATTATGAGGCTGAGCTAAATACATGCTCTACCATATATTCAGCAATTTGAATCGCGTTGGTCGCTGCTCCCTTTCTCAAATTATCAGCAACAATCCACATATTTAATGTATTGGCTTGGCTCTCGTCTCGTCGAATTCTCCCCACAAAAACATCGTCCTTATTGTGCGCCAGTATAGGCATAGGGTAGGTATTGGTTTCAGGGTTGTCTTGTACAGTCACACCTGGCATTTCATTAAGAATACTGCGCACATCATTAAGCTTGAAATCTTCTTCAAATTGAACATTTACTGATTCAGAATGTCCACCTGCAGTAGGTATTCTAACAGCAGTTGCAGTGATGGCAAAAGAATCGTCACCCAATATCTTTTGTGGCTCATTTGCCAGTTTCATCTCTTCTTTTGTGTATCCATTTTCTAGGAAAACATCACAGTGTGGAAGCGCATTTTTAAAAATTTGATACGGGTAGGCCATTTCTTCACTTTTTCCATGGATTTCATTTTCCATTTGCCGCACGGCCTTCACACCAGTCCCCGAAACAGATTGATAAGTAGAGACAATAACGCGCTTCATTTTATAACGTTCGTGCAGTGGCGCCAAAGCCATAACTAACTGAACCGTAGAGCAGTTTGGGTTTGCAATTATTTTATCTTCACCCGTAATGACATTTGCGTTTATTTCCGGAACAACAAGCTTTTTGGTAGGATCCATACGCCACGCCGAAGAGTTGTCAATCACTACACAATCAACCTCTGCAAATTTTGGCGCCCACGCCAATGAAGTATCACCACCTGCCGAAAAAATAGCAATGTCTGGTTTAAGCTCAACGGCGGTTTCCAAACCAACGATCTTGTATTCATTACCTTTAAATAAAACAGATTTCCCAACACTGCGCTCAGATGCTACAGGGATAAGTTCTGTAACAGGAAAGTTTCGCTCTTCCAATAACTTCATCATTATGGTTCCGACCATACCCGTTGCGCCTACGACTGCTATTTTCATTTTATAACCCTTAAAAAATTAGGCCATAAAATTACTAAATAAGCACTGACTTTTCTTTAAATTTTACATATAAAAAAAGGCGGTCATGCATTCATTCTTTAAAAAACCAACTATTTTTTTAACAAATCTCTAATTTCAGACAAAAGATCGTTGTCAGAGGGACCAGTGGAAACATCCTCCTCTTTCCGTTTTAAAGCGTTTATTCCTTTAATGATTAAGAACATGACAAAAGCAACGATGATAAAATCAATGAGATAGGTAATAAAGTTCCCCCATAGTATAGCGGACTCACCTTCAACAACACCATTATTGTTTATAACGCCCTCTTGAATAACGTACTTTAGGTCTTTAAGGTTTGCGTTAAAAATAAGACCAACTAACGGAGAAATAATTCCGCCTGTAAAGCTGGTGACAACATCTTTGAATGCCGCACCCATAACAAAGGCAACAGCGATATCCACTAGACTGCCTTTCATTGCAAATTCTTTGAATTCTTTGAACATAGGTTTTAGATTTGGGGTTAAATAATTGTTACTAACTTATCTAAATCTAGGGAGAAAACCAAATTGTTCTGTTACGAAGACGCGTTTTACGCGTTGAGAAACTGCCGTTAGGAGTTCATACGGTATTGTATTTCCAGCTTTAGAAAAATCCTCAGCAGTATTTTCTTGATCAAATAAAACAACCTCATCCCCTTCTTTACACTCAATGTTTGTAACATCCACCATAATCATATCCATACATACATTTCCAACAATAGGAGCTTTTTGGCCGCTCAAGTAAACCGCCCCCACTCCGTTCCCATATTGTCTACCAATTCCATCGGCGTGCCCTATAGGCAAGGTAGCAATTCTAAGGTCTTGAGTTGCTTTAAATGCTCTGTTATAGCCAACAGTTTCTTCTTTATTAACTGTATGTAGTTGAGAAATTACAGTTTTAAGCGTAGCAACAGGTATAAATCTACTTTTGTCTTTTTGCATATTATCGTACCCGTACAGACCTATCCCACAGCGCACCATATCAAACTGAGCCTCTGGAAAATTCACTAATCCCGAAGTATTACAAAGATGCTTGATAAAAGGATAACCGCATAGGTTTTGAAATTGCTTAGTAATGGATTTAAAGCGTGTAATTTGAGCCTGTGTAAAGGCGGTCTCTTTTAGGTCTTCACTTGCGGCTAGGTGAGAAAACACAGACTGCACCCTAATGGAATCATAAGCCTTTATAACGTCTGTTACTTTAATTAGCTCAGGTTCTTGAAATCCTAAACGATTTAATCCTGTATTAAACTTGATGTGTACAGGGACATTTTTTTGGCGATTGGCCTCTGCAATCTCTGCGAACTCTACCAGTGTTTTAAAGCTATACAAACTAGGCTCAAGATTATGAGCAAGGATCATATTAAAGTTGATTGGCTGAGGATGAAGCACTAGAATTGGCGTTTGTATCCCCGCCTTTCTTAGTGCAACACCTTCACTTACGTAGGCAACGGCAAAATAATCCACCCCTAAAGCCACAAGTTGCTGCGCTATTTGTACGGCGTCACTGCCATAGGCAAACGCCTTAACAACAGCGAGCATCATGGTGTTATTGTTTGTTTTTTCTCGTAGAAGGCTAAAGTTGTTTTTTAGCGCAGCAAGGTTTATTTCTAATGTTGTTTCGCCCACCACAAGTATTAATTTTCGGTCTTATTATCCGCTATATTTTCAGGGTCTACAACTTTAATACCTTTTATCTTTTCCTCAGTCATAGCTTTGTAAAACGCGCTACGACTAAGTGGCTCATATTCGTTTACTTCACCTAAGAGCACAAGCTTATCGTCATTTAATTTGCGGAAGCTATACTGGGCCAAGTTTCCTGTTCTTGTGCAAACAGCGTGCACTTTAGTGACATATTCGGCTGTAGCCATGAGATTCGGCATAGGGCCGAATGGGTTGCCTTTAAAGTCCATATCTAATCCCGCAACAATTACACGAATCCCTTTGTTGGCCAGCACATTACAGACGCTCACTATTTCGTCATCAAAAAATTGAGCTTCGTCTATACCCACAACATCGCAGCCGTCAGCAAGAAGAGGGATATTGGAAGCAGCGGGCACGGGCGTCGATCGAATTTCGTTAGCGTCGTGAGAAATAACACGTTCGTCGTCGTAGCGGACATCTATTGCCGGCTTAAATATTTCAACTTTTTGTTTGGCAAATTGAGCACGTTTTAGGCGACGAATCAACTCTTCTGTTTTTCCAGAAAACATGGATCCACAGATGACTTCAATCCATCCAAATTGTTCTTTAGGGTTTACTGTATTTTCAAGAAACATTTTGTAATTTTAACGCAATCAATTTTTTTGAATGCTTGTAATAACCGCGACGTAAATTTACTAAAAATAAAAGCATAACTCTAAAACTTATTCAACCGTATTAATTTTATTTTATAATGAAAAAGAAACTCGAATCAGAACTTATAAGCATAGCCCACCGAATCTTGAAGCTGACCGGTAAGGAAGACCTACCAAAGATGCAAAAAGAAATAGCTTTGCTCTACCAAAAAATTGTTGTTTTGAATTTTTTAGAATCTCAGTTCAACGGAGAAATTCCTGATAATGTTGCCACAAGCGCATCTTTTTTTGACGCTTTAGAGGAGGCATTTAATAATAAAGTCACAGATTCTGTTGAGGTAGACGAACAAGTTTATGTTAATATAGATCATGAACAAGATGAAGCACTTATGGAGCCAGCGATAGAAAAAATAAAAGATATTGTGGCCCAAATGCCTCAAGAAACAGCGGCGGTAGATGATTTAGTTGATGAAATAAACGAGCAGCCAACATCAACCCCAGTAGAACAAGATTTGTCTGCTTTATCGCCAAGCTACAATCAACTTCCTATTTTTGCCGCCGTAGATGAACAAGAAGAGCCTCAAAAGCAAAATGAGTCACCCACGTCATTGAACGAAAAGCTCAAGCCGACAGGTTTTCAAATTGGACTAAATGACCGCCTAGCCTTTGTTAATCACCTTTTTGAAAACAACAATGAAGATTACGATCGAGTTATCTCTCAACTAAGCACTATGGATTCATTTGAAGAGATTTCCGATTTTATCGAAAACATTATTAAACCAGATTATAACAATTGGGCAGGGAAGGAAGAGTACGAAACACGTTTTTTAGACACTATCGAGAACAGGTTCAAGAGTTGATAAAATACAATAACTCCGAAGCTCTGTTTTGAGACCTTTTGTTTTCTTGTCTCTTTGTTTTTTGTGGACGTAATTTTTGGTTTTTAACCCCTTGTTTATCGCTCTGTATAGTTCTCATAAACGCAATATAGTTACGGCCACTATATACGTATTTTTTTTCTGAAATTGGGTGATAAAGCTTGATAGTTTCGTCGTCAATTACGGAAAGTTCAAAATAATCGGAACCGTTAAAAGCATAATTCAGGGTTAACCTTTTTGTACCGCCTCCAATAATGTCCTCTATTGAATATGCTCCTGTGTAGTCCCATTGGATTTGGTCAGGGTTTGCGATGTTTTCATCAATAGAACTTTTAAAAAGAGCCTGACCCCCTTCGCTGTAAAAAAAGAGATAGTTTTCGTCATCAAATGCTGTTTCAGCACCCTCAGCAGTAGTTAGGCTGTTTTCCCAGGCCCGATACTCTTGCAAGAAATAATCAATATTCTCAAAAAATATGGCATCATAGTCAAATGTACTGCGCTGAAAACCTCTTAAGAAGTAGGAAGTATCATTAATTGGACTGTAAAGCTCTATGGAGGAGATGCTTACTTGGTATACTTCAAAGCGCTGATGTCCATCCAAAGCGTGGTTAACGTCCAAAACGATTCCATTAGCATCATACACCCCAACATATGTCCCAAACCCATTACCACGCTCACCAAACCCCACTAGATTATTGTTAGCATATATGCTTCCATTTAAAAAAGAGAGCGTAAATGCCATTTCAACAAAAACGGTTTGCCCATCGCCCAATGTACTTTCGAGATCCACATACCAAAGATCATAACTTCCAAGAAGTTGTTCTAGCGTAACACTATTATTCACATCAGCGGGGTGTATTTCATCATGGCCACAAGAGGTTAAAAACAAAAAAGATATAGCGTATACAAAAAGAGAATTTAGTGTTTTCATTAAGAATGAGTTTAACTTATATTTATAGTTTCAAAAGGCATGCCAAAAGCACATCAGCTTCACCCTTAGTGCTTTATAAGCATTAATTTTTTAGTATTTTTGCTAGCAAAATCATAACAAATGACGACGGAGTTGAAATATGCGGTTTTTGGAAATGGGAGTTGGGCAACAGCGATTGTAAAAATGCTATGTGAGAAAACAGCATCAATTAATTGGTATGTTCGTAAGCAACAAACAATTGATTACATTCAAAAAGAACAACACAACCCTTCTTATTTAAGCTCTGTATCTTTCAATACAGATCAATTAAGACTCAGTTCAGATATAAATGAGGTTGCCGCATCGGCCGACGTTCTTGTGTTTGCCATTCCCTCAGCTTTTGTGTATGCGCAATTAAAGAAACTTAACATAGACATTTCAACTAAAATTATTCTCTCTGCTGTTAAGGGCATTATTCCAGAGACAGGCTTGCTCGTTGGTGAGCATTTCCACCAACACAGAGCAGTCCCATTTGACCAAATTGCGGTCTTGGCGGGCCCATGCCATGCGGAGGAAGTTGCCCTCGAGCGCCTTTCGTATTTGACGGTAGCCTGTACGAACACCACTACAGCTACAGCTATAGCTAGCCAACTCTCTAGTCATTATATTCAAACAAAAACCCATGACGATGTCATTGGAGCCGAATATGCAGCTATGCTGAAAAACATTTACGCCATTGCTGCTGGGATGGCGCACGGCTTTGGTTATGGAGACAATTTTCAAAGTGTACTAATGAGTAATGCAATTCGTGAAATGAAACGCTTTATTAAAAAAGTGTACAAAATGAAGCGAAAAATAAATGAAACGGTTTATTTGGGTGATCTTTTGGTTACAGGGTATTCAACTTTTTCACGAAACAGGATGTTTGGTAACATGATTGGAAAAGGATATACAGTGAAATCAGCCCAAATGGAAATGAATATGATTGCCGAAGGCTATTATGCCACAAAAAGCGCATATTTAATAAATCAAGCGCATGAAAATTCGGCCAGAACACCGATTATTAAAATGGTCTATGATGTGCTTTATAAAGAAAAAAACCCTAAAGAAGCACTCAGAGAGCTGGCTGAAAAACTCGATTAATAAGGATCGGCTTTAAAGGATGTTTAAAAGGAGCTTTTAAATTGTTCTAAGAAACGTACATCATTTTCACTTAACAAACGAATATCATTAATTTGGTGCAATAAAAGCGCAATTCGATCGATGCCCATGCCAAAGGCAAAACCCGAATATTCTTTTGGGTCTATTCCGCAATTTTTCAATACATTTGGATCAACCATTCCACACCCCATTATTTCTAGCCAACCAGTACCTTTTGTCATTTTATAGTCTGTTTCAGTCTCTAAACCCCAGTAGACATCAACTTCAGCACTTGGCTCTGTAAATGGAAAGTATGAGGGTCTTAATCGGATTTTAGACTTTCCGAACAGCTCTTTTGTAAAGTATTGTAGAGTTTGCTTTAAGTCGGCAAAACTTACATTTTTATCAATGTATAGTCCTTCGACTTGGTGGAAGAAGCAATGTGAGCGAGCAGAAATAGCCTCGTTTCTATACACACGGCCAGGCGAAATCGTTCTAATTGGCGGGGCATTGTTCTCCATATAGCGCACTTGAACAGAGCTTGTGTGTGTGCGCAATAAAATATCTGGGTCAGTTTGTATAAAGAACGTGTCTTGCATATCTCTTGCCGGATGATGCTCCGGAAGATTGAGTGCAGTAAAGTTGTGCCAATCATCCTCTATTTCTGGCCCCTCACTGACATTAAATCCTATACGCGAGAAAATATCTATTATTTGATTCTTAACCAAGGAAATAGGATGCCTTCCTCCGATATTAATCGGATCACCAGGCCGTGTTAAATCTCCAACAGCAGACGTTTTTGTTGTATTTGCCTCTAGTTCAGCCTTTAATGTGCTTACCTTTTCAAGAGCCGTAGATTTTAATGTATTTATAGCTTGACCGTATGCTTTTTTTTGATCATTTGGGACTGATTTAAAATCAGCAAACAATCCATTCAAGAACCCTTTTTTACCTAAATACTTGACACGAAAAGCCTCTAAATCAGCAAGAGAATTTGTTGTAAAGCTATCGGCTTCTTCGATTAATTTTTGAATGCGGTCAATCATGGTTTGAAAATAAAAGCCAAATTTAAGAAATCTTAGCCAATAAACTTCTGTTCGAGAAAATAGTTTACAATCGCCTCTTTCATTAAGATGCTTTGTTCTCCAGCTTTCAGATTAGGCAATTCTTCTTTTATTTGATAATGAGGCCACCCTTCCTCGTCTACGTAATCTAGCGCATAGTAACCGTACGGAGTCAGTAGGCGGCATATAGCAATATGCATGAGGTTTAGTTTTTCATCTTTTTTGAAACGCCTATGCAACTGCCCCAATTCTTGTACACCAATAAGATATATTATACCGTCAAGGTCTAGGGGCGCACCATCAGCGAAGCGTAAAGAGAGTTTCTTTATAAGGGTATCCCAGCGTTTTTTTAATTCTTCGTCTCTTGCCATAATTTATTTTGTAAATTTAGAGTCTAATTTTAATTAAAGAAATTTTAACCCACATTATTTTATGTCTGTAATTGACATTGTTCTAGGCGCCCTTATTGTATATGGTATTATTAAAGGGTTTTTTAAGGGTCTTTTTGTAGAAGTTGCCTCTCTTTTGGCTCTAATGTTGGGCGTGTATGGCGCTGTTTATTTTAGCAACTATGCTTCAGAATTTTTATCAAGCTATGTAGATTGGTCCGAACACACAATGAGCGTAAGTTCCTTTGTTATTACTTTTGTAATAATCGTTTTTGCGGTATCCTTGGCGGGTAAAGCCTTGACAAAGCTTGCTGATTTTGCTGCGCTTGGTGTTATAAACAAGTTTCTGGGTGCTCTTTTTGGAGGCCTCAAAGTGGCGCTAATTTTATCTATTGTCTTGCTTGTTTTTAAGCGCCTAAACCCAAGCTTAAAGATGGTTTCTGACGAAGAGCTTAAAACCTCTATATTTTACGAGCCAGTGGGTGTTTTGGCACCGTTAATCTTACCCCGTTTTGCTGGAGACGACCAAGCCTTTGGCGTTCCTGATTTTAGCACTTCTGAGCAAGAATAGATCATTTAGAAAGCGACATTAAGTACGTTCTAAAAGATTTAAAAATACGCTCTTCAGGAATAAAATCTGGTATAATATCAATTCGCTCCATCATATACCTAGGCTGTTTCAATAGACCTACAAAAATTACATCTACCCCCCTAACCCTTAGGTCTTGAAGGGTGTCTTCCATAACATATAAACCCGTTTGGTCCATATATTGCATTCTGCTAAGCCGAATCACTACCGTTTTAGCGCCTTCTGGAATTTGTTTGTAAAGCTGTTCAAATTCCGAGGTCGAACCAAAGAAAAGAGGCCCTTTAATATGTTTAATAAACACCTTATCCTTTAAATTTTTTGGAAAATCAATTTCATCAGGCCAAGCTTCCTCTTTAAGCGGCCCAACTTCTGATCTTTCTGCGGTAAGGTCACCAATAAGCTTCATGAACATCAAACAAGAAATAAGAAGCCCAATTCCAACCGCGAAAATTAAATCCCAAAAAGTTGATAATAGTAAAACAATTATCATAATCAGAACCTCAGAGCTTAGTTTAACAGGCCCAAGGAAAATATCTTTTGGCAATATAGGTATAGCCTTAAGTCCCTTATAATCCATAACCCCTATACCAACAGTTATAAGAATTCCAGATAATACAGCCGCAGGAATTTTTGACGCAATTGGTCCTAATGCAAGAAGAATAAACAACAGCAAAACACCAGCAATCATTCCAGACAATCTAGTCTTTCCTCCAGCATTGATGTTAACTACAGTTCGGATGGTTGCACCCGCACCTGGAATTCCACCAAAAATTGCGGCGATACTATTACCGATGCCCTGACCAACAAGTTCTTTATTTGGTTTGTGTTTGGTTTTTGTCATGTTGTCGGCCACTATACTTGTTAGTAAAGAGTCTATAGCTCCCAAAAGCGCCAATGTTAGTGCCGAGAATATATAGGGGCTAATACTGTCAAGATTGAAATGAGAAAACATCTCTAATTTAGGCACAGGAAGTCCCTCAGGAATTTGTTCGATTGGCTTGTAGTCCAGCCCGAAGCCAATAGCAATTCCAGACATCGCTACAAGTGCAACTAGTGTGCTAGGGACTGCTTTTGATATCTTTCTAAAACCAAAGATGATTATAATTGTGCCAAGCGAAAGAAGCAGCTCTAGCCAGTTTATGTTGCGAAGCGCCCTAGGCATTACTTTTACTGCACCAATTGTGCCCGAAGCGTGTTTTGCCGCAAGAGTTTTAGACTCTCGTAGGATATCTGCCTCATTAATATTGCCAGCTCGCCTGATAGTTTCTTTGAAATCTTCCAAAACAAGCAAGCCTTCTCCCGCCTCTTCTTTCAATATGTTTTCTAGTATGATTTCTTCCGCTTGAGGCTTAAACTGGTTCACATACTCCATGTCTTCTTTAGGACTATAACCTAAAGATGGTAGAATTTGAGTTAAAAGAATGATCACTCCTATTGCTGTCATAAACCCAGAAACAACAGGATAGGGAATGTATTTAATATATTTTCCCACTCCAACAAGCCCTAGACCAACTTGAATTAGGCCTGCTAGGAAAAAAACCATCAGTATAGAAGGTAATGCTTTGTTCACATCACCATCGCTTGCAACCACGATGCTGGCAATTACAACCATACTTACTGCAGTCATTGGCGCTGTAGGTCCAGAAATTTGGGTATTAGTTCCTCCAAAAAGGGCTGCAAAAAAACTGATAAATATTGCGCCATAGAGTCCAGCGCTAGGTCCTAAGCCAGAGGAAACCCCAAATGCAAGCGCTAAAGGAAGCGCTACGACTCCGGCAGTAATACCACCAAAAGTATCACCTTTGATATTTGAAAAAAAGCCTTTCATTTTTGTTGATTTTTTAATAAAAATATAAATTATTTATTAAAATCAAACAAAAACATCAATTGTTTTAAAGATACGTTAATTATAACTCTTTAAAGACTTGGTTGGGCAACCATCCGCTTTTGCCATCAATAAGCTTAATTTTTGACCATTCTTTTTTGTACGATTCAAGAATTTGAATTTTCGCGCCCTCGTGAAGAATAAAAACTGTTTCACTTTTTAGATTAGGCTCGGATTTTGAGGCAACCTCTTGCGAGAAAACGACAGCAAAACGCTTGTTGTCTAGATTTAGTTTTTTATTGAGTAAAGCAAGCCCCAGAGTAAGATTCAAAACAGAGGAAACACTTAGAATAAAATATGCTCTTTTGCTTTTCGTGGTTTCAGAACGATAATATGCAATAAACAACAACACGAACACCCACATCGTTAGTATACAAAAAATAGACCACCCAAAGACATTAAAAAATCCCGCCATTTTCTCATAGAACTTAAGCACTTCAACCTCAGGTATATTATCAAATTTATCGATTGTCATTTGCTTAGCAAAGCTGTAGTTGTTAAGTGTCTCTTCATCATAGGGGCTTAATTTTAAAGCTTTTTCGTAATAATATATACTTGGCGCTATTTCATTTGCTTTATAGTAGCAGTTAGCCATGTTAAAGTACAAGGCACTAGAATGAAAGCCATTGCTTATAATCTTGTTGTATATGGAAATGGCGCCCTGATACTCGCCTTTATTGTACAGTGTGTTTGCTTGTTCAAACAATAGATTTTCTTGTGAAAAACCAAGAAGCCCAATCAGCCAAAAAAGAACAATTAGTTTTTTCATATTATTTTAGTTGTTTGTCTAATGTGTTAATTACCTCAACTGATTTTTTATAAGCGCGGGTCATGTCAGAAGCCTGTAATGGGGTGTATCTGGCTAGCTCGCAAGATTCGATAATATTTAAAAACGATTGGACATACAATTGATCCACCCCTCTTTTTTCTAAAAGAAGCGCAATTTTTTCCTTGGATAATTCACTTGTTTCAATTTTCAATCTAGATTTCAGATAATTATGTAATGCGCGCTCCAAGGCCACATAAAACGCCTCTTTTTCACCAATTGCTTTTTTCGCTGACCCAAAATATTTACGAGCAAGCTTATTCGTTCTTCTTGTTTTATTTCCAGCAACATCCATTGCTCTTTTTTCTTGCTTGCGCGTAAAAATGATCAGTAACGGAATTAAAAGCAATGGCCCTAAGAACAACCACCAAAACAGTTTTGTATTGTAGAAGGCGTTTTGAGCAATAGGCTCTAAATCTGCGTTAGATTTAAAGGAAAAAAACTGTTTTGAGAGTGCGGTAACGTTTGTTTTTTGCACTTCTTTTGTGTTTGAATCACCATTTGGCGTTACTCCAGAACTTCCTATAACCGAAACCACTAACTCATTTGATTTAATTGTTTTATAAGCCTCAGACTTGAGGTCAAAATAAGAAAAGCTAACCGCGGGGACTGGGTACCGCCCCTGATCATTGGGTACAATCGTATAAGTATCTGTTATACTGCCTTTCATCCCTGAGAGGTTTGTAAAAACTTTTTCGGAATGTTCGGGCTCGTAAACTTCAAGCGCACTGGGAAGTTTCGGCTTAGGAAGCTCGAATAACTTGAGATTACCATTTCCAGACACCTTAAGTTTTAAGTTGAACGCTTCTGTGACTTCTAACTTCTTTTTGCTCGAAGAAAGACTAAAGTCAAAACGGCCAACAGCCCCTGAAAAATCCTTTGGTCTTCCAGCGCTAGGCAAAGGTTTTACATTGATAGTTCTTTTTCCAGCTGTTACTGTCAAATTAGCCGTAGTAGTTATAGATCGCCCAAAAATATCTCGCCTCTTTGAGGGCACCTCAACACTTACGTCTAAGGTGAGCGGCTCAATATTTAATTTTCCTGTTTTTTGAGGGTAAAGCACTGTTTTTTTCAAAACAGCGTAGCGATAGTCTTCTCCTTTATATTTTCCCTCTCGCACGTTTTGACCCTTGACATCAATGTTCTGGCTCCAAAAATCATTATACCTAGGACTGTCTAGTTCAGACCAGTTTCTCACACCAGTATTTTCTGCTACATATAGTTTATAAACAACACTTACAGGCTCGTTGAGGTACGGGTTTGTTGTAGAAACCTCTGCAACCAAATGGATATTCTCTGAAGCAATATAGTTTGGGTCATTAGGGTCTTTTGGTATATCAACGGCCGTGGTGACTGTTATTTTCATTGGGGCGGTTTTGTAGGATTCTCCGTTTATTTCAATACTAGATTGCCCTATGGTAAATACCCCTCTTTTTGTTGGTGATAAAAAATAGCTATAACTCTTAGAAAACGAACGCTTACCGTTTATGGAATAGTTTTTTATGGATTGACTTGGTCCGCCAACGACTTTGAAACCTTCAAAGCTAGGCGGTGTGAAATTGTCGCCATCTTCGTTCATGGTGAAGTCTATAAGTAAACGCTCATTTACTCCTAATTGTGTTTTGCTTGCTTTTGCTTCGAAAACGACTTGAGCATAGCTAAAACTTGAAAGGAACATCAAAAAAATAAGCACTCTAAATTTCATAAACTACCAGTCTTTATCTGTTTTTACTTTTACTCCTTTTACTTTGGAGGCATTCATTTTTTCCTGAACTTTTTTTTCTTCATTATTCATAGCTTCAAGTAGATTTTTTACTTGTTGCGGCGACATTTTTCCTTGTCTGTTTTTGTTGTTTTGATTGGAGTTTTTTTGATCTCCTTCTTTATCTTTTGGCTTGTCCTTATTATCTTTTTGGTCGCCCCCTTTTTCTTTAGGATCTTTATTTTTGTCGTCTTTATTTTTGTTTGGTTCGTCTTTATCTTGTTGTTTGTCGCTGTCTTCTTTTTGGTCTTTGTTTTGTTCGTCTTTGTCTTCCTTTTCTTTATCATCGTCGCCTTCGTCCCCGCCGCCCCCTTGCTCTTCAGCACAATCTTTTGCTAGGGCTAAGTTATATCGGGTTTCATCGTCTGCCGGGTTATTTCTAAGCGCGCTTTTATAGGCCTCAACAGCTTCTTTACATTTTTTATTTTTCATGAGCGTATTTCCAATATTATGGAACGCTGCATGCTTTTCTTTTTTGTTGCCATGTTCTGTTGACTCAATAAGCTTTGAAAGTGCTTCGTCGTAAAACTCAGCTGCATAATAAGCACTACCAAGATTATAGGAGCTTTTTGCATTAGTAGCTTTCTTTGAAATCGCTCTGCGGTAATATTTTTCTGCTTCAGTGAAATTTTCGTCCAGAACAGCATTTCCCTCGTACACAAAAGCGTCTGACTCGGCTTGAATTTCATCTTTTTGTTGTGCCTGTGATTGATTCACAAAAGCGGCACATATAAACAACATAAAGCAGCTTAAAAAAGAGTTTAAAAGTGGTGTGTAAAACAAGTGCTTATAAACGATTTTTCTCATAGATTTTCATTAAACAAATTCAGGCGCTTGAGCCAAGCAGTTTTTCTTTCTAAAAAAAGAATATCCAAAATTAAAAAGAAAAGACCTAACCCCAAAAACCATTGGAATTGATCTTCATAATCAGCAAACTCTTTGGCTTCAAACTCCTTTTTATCCATTTTATTCAAAATATCGCTAACGGTTTCTGTTACACTCTTGGTGTTTTTACCATCAACATATGAACCATTCGTGTTTTCAGCAATTTCAGCCAGTGTTTTTTTGTTTAATTTTGTAATTACAGTTTCCCCGCTTTGGTTTTTTTTATAACTCATCACAACTCCATTTTTCTTCAATGGAATTGGTCCTCCTTTTTCACTACCAACACCAATGGTGTATATTTTGATCCCTTCTTCTGCGGCAGCCCCAGCAACATTGATACTCGAGTCGTTGTGGTCTTCCCCATCTGAAATAATAACCAACACCCGATTTGTTTGCTCTTCATCATTGTAATAGCTACGAGACAGCTGAATAGCCTCATTTATAGCTGTACCCTGGGAAGAAAGCATTTCTGTATTCATGTTCTGAAGAAACATTTTTGCAGCAGCATAATCTGTTGTAATTGGCAATTGTGGAATAGCCTTTCCCGCGTAGGCAATGATACCAACACGATCACTAACAAGGCTATTTATAATTTGCGTAGTGAGCTGCTTTGCTTTTTCAAGGCGATTGGGCGCAATGTCCTCTGCCAACATACTTTTGGATACATCTATAGCAAAAACAACATCAACCCCTTGTCTTTTGACCGTTTGTAGTGATGTGCCCATTTTTGGGTTTACTAAGGCGATAATTAAACAAACAATGCTGAGCGAAAGCACAATAAACTTCAGGACAGATTTAAACACTGATTGGTCTGGACTTAAACGAGCCAATAATTCCAAATCGGAAAACTCTCGCTTAGTCTTTTTCTTCCATATTTGTACCCACAAGAATACAATAAGCATACCAAGCACTATAAATAAAAGCCAAAACCATATGTCTTCTTCGAGTTGAAACATAGTTAAATAAAACTTTTTAATAAGGTGTGACGAAGCAAAAATTCAAAAACTAGTAATGCAAGGGCCCATAGGACCAGTGGCCGAAACTTCTCTTCGTAATTATAATATTTAAATTCTTCTATTTCTGTTTTTTCAAGCTGGTTAATTTCAGCATAAATTTCTTCAAGTTTTTTGTTGTTTGTTGCCCTAAAGTACTTTCCGCCAGTTCCCTGAGCAATTTCTTTAAGTAATTTTTCATCAATTTCAACTTGAATTCTAGAGTATTGGATTTTGCCATTTCGAATAGCTACAGGAGACAATGCCATACCGTTACTTCCTAGGCCGATGGTATAGGTCTTTATTCCATACTCTGAAGCCAACTCACTTGCCGTTAGCGGATCTATAAAACCAGAGTTATTAACTCCATCGGTTAAAAGAATAATAATTTTACTTTTAGCTTTACTGTCTTTTATGCGATTGACAGCTGTTGCAAGCCCCATTCCAATTGCCGTTCCACCCGTGATGATTGTGTTGTATTTTATTTCTTTTAAGGAATTAAAAATAATATTTTTATCGCTTGTGACTGGAGTTCTTGTGTAACTTTCCCCTGCATATTCTACAAGACCTATTCTATCATTTGGCCTTCGGGCTATAAACTTACCCGCTACGTCTTTTAGTGCCTCAAGTCTGTTTGGTTTTAAATCCTTTGCAAGCATGCTTGCCGATACATCAATAGCCATCACAATGTCAATCCCACGAGTTTTTTTTGTTTTAGTGGAGACGTCAACGCTCTGTGGCCTTGCCATTGCAACAATGATTAAGACAAGGGCAAGCGTACGGAAGCCGAACAAACAATGTTTTAAAACAGTCCAAAACAAACTTCCTTTTACCAACCCTGAGCTATTTGAAATTTCTAGAACCGCAGTTTGTTTTTTATGTTTTATAACATACCACAGTAGCAGCGGAGGAAGCAGCAGCAGTAACCAAAGCAATTCTGTATGTGTAAATTCTATTCCTTGCAGCATTAGTTTTCGTTTGGTTTAATCAGTTCTACGGAGTTCAATATGCGCTCAACTATTTGCTTGCTGTAGGGGTCGTCAGCTTTCCACACTATAATAAGTTGTTGTAAAACAGCTGCAGTCGAAAACCCTAAGATTACAAAAGACCCTTCGGTCAATCTTCCTGATTTGAACGCAAGGGTCGCTGTACCATAGGTTTTCACCCCTTCTTGGCCGTTAGGGCTAACAAACTTTTCATTTCGAGGAATGATGTTTACAGCCCCTTTTTTCTCCAGCAAACTAAGCTCGTAATCTGCTATTTTAATCAGATCTAATGGCTCATTGCTTGAGTTTTTTGCGTTATCGCTTGAATTTTTCTTTGAGCTTTTGACAATAATTTCCAAAGGGACTTTAGAATTATCGTACGTAAATACTTTTGTGTTTAGAGAATCCGTAGTCTCGTATAGTTTTTCCTTTTTTTGTCGTTCTAAAACTTTTGGAGTCTCAACAATAATTCCTGGCGCACCATATTCACTGGTGACCCAATCTTCTGTTTCTAAAAGAAGCTTACTGGGGTTACGCAGTACGGTGTCTTTTACCGAATTAAACCCATAAACTATGCTAAACCCAACAAAAGCCGCAATGAGTACACCCACAAAAGAAAGGCCGACAACAATTATTTTTTTTCGTTGTTGTTTTTGTTTCAGTTCTTTTTGATAGGCCAAATCTTTTAAAAGATCTTCTTCGCTGGGCTCAGGGAGAGCTGCTCTTACATGATCAATTTCTTTATCGATTACGTGTTTATCCATACGTGCAATTTCAAAATCAGGTTTTGATTTTGCGAATTTCACTAAGTCTGCGCGCTGCAAGGTTGCCTGGATGTTTTTTATAGTTTCTTTATTTATTGAAACATGTTTTGAGTCTCTAAGCGCACTAAGCCTCTGAACAAGTTCATCTGTTGTACTTTCTAGCGACTGGTCATAGACTTTTTCGTTGAGGTATTTACGTAAAATAAACGTTAGTTCAGAGTAGAACTCTTTGATTTTTTGATCTTCGAAATACGATTGCTCGTCAAGATTGTCAAGAGCTAATTTTGCCCGTCTGTATGGTGGTAGGGCTGCAATTTTCTCATCCTCAGAAAGTGTTTTTTTCCTGTAAAATAACCAATATATGACACCACCTGCACAAACTAAGAATAAAATAAATACCCAATAATAATGATCAAAAAAAGAACGTTGATTCACCACATGAATTACAGGCTTTATGTCATAAAGTTTTTGTTTGGTTGTGTCAACAGCTACGGGCTGTACAATTATGCGTAAGGAGTCTGAGAATATTGTTTTGTCCCCAACTAATATTTTTTGGCGTGGAATGGTATAAGCGCCAGAGTCAAACTGGGTGAGACCGTATTTTTTTATGAGTTTGGATTTAAAATTGCCGTGCAGCGTGTCTGCGGTATAGTTTACAATCATTTCCATAGGCTTGAAAGTTTGCCCTTCAGGAAACACAACTACTGTTGTGCTGTCAATTTCTGCTTCAATACTGTATAATAACTCCTCACCAATCTTTATTGATGTTGTATCTACTGATGTTTTGAGTTGTGCACTACTAACAAAAGCAAGCAAAACCATCACTAAAAAGCACTGCTTTTTTGACCATGATCTTAAATACTGCCTTTTGAATTTCATCCCTTTTGTTTATCCTCTTTGTTTGAAATAACCTAATAATTTTTTCACATAACTTTCGTCAAGTCTGCATTCGAGCTGTCCTGCCCCAGCTTTTTTAAAACTATCCTTAAAATAGTTGACTTGGTTTAAGTATTGTTTTGCATAAATCCTTCTTATTTTTCTTGAGCTTGTATTCACCAGTGTTGATGTCCCGGTTTCTTGGTCTAGCATTTGCACGACTCCTAGATTAGGAATCTCGGCTTCGTTCTTGTCAAATACACGAATCCCGGTTATGTCGTGCTTTCCGGACGCAATCTTCAAATTGTGATCATAACCAGAATCTATAAAATCTGAAAGCAGAAAAACAATAGCCTTTTTTTTCATCACATTGGACAAAAACTTTAAGGCTTCTGCAGTGTCGGTTTGCTTATTTTTTGGTTTAAATTCAATAAGCTCTCTAATTATGCGCAAGACGTGAGACCGTCCTTTTTTTGGTGGAATATAAAGCTCGACATGGGCAGAATAAAGAATGAGTCCAATTTTGTCGTTGTTTTGGGTTGCAGAAAAAGCAAGGGTAGCGGCAATCTCGGTAATAAATTCACTTTTAAATTGACGAAACGTCCCAAATTGTCCCGACCCAGAAACATCAACCATGAGCATCATGGTTAGTTCTCGCTCTTCTTCAAAAACCTTGATATAAGGCTCGTTATATCGCGCGGTAACATTCCAATCAATATTACGCACATCATCTCCAAATTGATATTGTCTTACTTCCGAAAAAGTCATTCCACGTCCTTTGAAGGTCGAATGGTACTCTCCACCAAAAACATGATCAGACAATCGCCTTGTTTTGATTTCAATTTTACGGACTTTTTTTAGGAGCTCTTTTGTATCCATTTATACTAACACGTGAATTTTTTAATCTAGAAAAGATAATTAACAGACGCCCACTAAGGCACCTCTATTACATTTACAATTTTGTGTACAATATCTTCAGAGGTTATATTTTCAGCCTCTGCTTCGTAGGTGATTCCAATTCGATGGCGAAGAACATCCAAGACAACTGCACGAACATCTTCTGGGATGACATAGCCGCGGCGTTTGATGAAGGCGTAGCACTTTGCTGCAGTCGCTAGGTTAATACTTCCCCTTGGCGATGCCCCAAATGATATGAGCGGTTTTAGCTCTGCTAAATTGTAGCGTTCAGGGTAGCGCGTTGCAAAAATGATATCAAGAATATATTTTTCAATTTTTTCATCCATATAAACCTCGCGTACTGCTTTTTGAGCATCTAGGATTTGCTTGACACTTACTACAGGTTTTATTTTTTCAAATGCCCCTTTCAAGTTCGCACGAACAATTAGTTGTTCGTCCTCAAGTTTTGGGTAATCGATTACAGTTTTTAGCATAAAACGGTCCACTTGAGCTTCAGGGAGCGGATAGGTCCCTTCTTGTTCGACCGGGTTCTGAGTTGCCATTACTAAGAAAGGTTTTTCTAAAATGAAAGTTTCATCGCCAATTGTCACTTGCTTTTCTTGCATAGCTTCTAGAAGTGCTGACTGTACTTTTGCCGGTGCGCGGTTGATCTCATCTGCCAGGACAAAATTGGCAAATATTGGCCCTTTTTTTATATTAAACTCATTTGCTTTTATGTTGTAAATGAGCGTACCGACAACATCAGCAGGAAGGAGGTCTGGGGTAAACTGTATTCTGCTAAAACTACCAGAAACCGCTTGTGACAAGGTGTTTATTGCAAGTGTTTTCGCTAAACCAGGCACACCTTCCAATAAAATATGACCTTGACCTAAAAGGCCTATCAGAAGGCGCTCTATCATGTGCTTTTGACCAACAATGACCTTGTTTATTTCTAAAGTAAGCAGATCAATAAAAGCACTTTGCTTTTCAATTTTTTCGTTTATTGATTTGATATCTACTGTTTGACTGTTTTCTTCCATTATTCAGGATCTATTATATTGTTCTCTTCTTTTGCAAGGTGTTAAAATATTTTTCTTAGTTCTGTTAAGAATTGGTTAAAAATAAAGATTTTTTTGAGAGCTGAATAGGCTTTTATTTTTTAATTTTAATAGCATTAAGCAAAGGGCTTGATACAAAAAAAGCACTTATAGAAAAGATAAAATTTCATTCTAATGATTAATAAACGCTTACTTATCAAAAACTTACTAGCTCACAACGATGAGAACAGTTTTTATGATAAAAAGCGTCAGATAAATATTGGGGAAAAAGAAGGGAAGGCAAAGTTCTTGAAACATATTTGCGCACTATCCAACTCCAATCCTAACAACAATTCTTATATTATTATTGGAATAGAGGACCCAACAAATGAGATTATTGGAGTAGATTTTTTTGATGACAGCAAAATCCAGAACCTAATCAATGCTTACCTTGAATGCCCGCCAATCATTCAGTACGAAAATGTTTCTTTCCCACATCTTTCGGATGATAAAGTTGTTGGTTTAGTTACCATCAGAGCAAAAAACACACGCAAAATTACAGCCTTGCGAAAGAATATTTGGAAATACTACGGCGGCTCTATTTTTTTTAGAGATGGGAGTACGAGCATGCCGAAAGTTTTTGATATTGAGCTCAGAGATGTAAACTCAAAAATTGTAGAATCCATAGAGCAACACGCCCAAAATAACATTCAATATACGCTAGATGGGGTGTTTGACTTTTTGAATAATAGAAAGGATTATCACCCCACATACCGGGTTTTCAAGGAGTATTTCGTGATGTGTTGGTCTGGCCAAAAGAAAAATGTAACAAATCAAACTTTTTATTCAAGAGTTGATATAGCGCTTATCAACGAACAGGTTCGGCTATTTTACTCAACTTTAGATGAGGTTGAAATTAATTATGACGCTGATTGCTTTAAAATTATAGAGTATGTAAATCTAGGACTCAATGGCCAAGATAAATATCTAAAATTAGAGGAGACATGTATTGAGTTTTCTGATCACGCACAGTACAGCATTGAAACTAAGTTGTTGTTCCAGCCGCCTATTTATGACAAGAAAACATTACATCATGTTTTTAACACAAACAATGCAATAATTGAAAAATTAAAGACCCATCAAATCTTAACTGAAAGGGAGCAGCAAGATTTAAAAAACATCCCTATCACTTATTTGATTTGTCACTTTAATGGCTTTACACAAGCATTGACGTTGTTGGAGTCTGCCAAACCATTTTTGGCAAAGTATAGTCACGATTTACACAAATTGTACAAAGAAAGCCTGCGCATACTTCGAAAAGTGAAGTACAACTAAAAACGCAACTTTTTTCCGGTTACAGTTTTTTTGCTTAATGGCCTGCATCAAGTTTGTCTTGCCATTGGCGCAGCTCTTGCCACTTTCCCTCATAAGCCATGCGGGCTTGCTTAGGCCATGTTTTTGGGTTGTGGATTCTGTAAGCCTCTCCTGCTTTATCCAAAACGTACTGACATTTTTCGACACTACAGTTGGCAAGTGACTTCCAGGTTTTAATATTATTTTTATGAAAAAGATGTTGAATTTTTGGCCCAATACCCTCAATCACCTTGAGGTCATTTTCTTTTACTGTTCTATTATAAGCCTGTTTTGCTAGTGCTGCATTAAATTGCGGAATTTTAGTCGTTGTTAAACGCTTTTGATCTGTGTTTTTAAAGCCGCTTTGTTGAGCAGTTAAGCTACTGTGTTGTTCTGACCCGCATTTAGCACTGTAGCCCCTCTTTTTGCAGTAGAGGCGCCCTAATAGGAACCCAAAAAACGCAGACAACAAGCCCACACCAAGTTGTATTAATAGACAATTACTCATGAGTATTTAATTAATTATTACCTCTGTTCTTCTATTTAGCGCTCTTCCTTCATCTGTATTATTCAGTGCGATAGGCCTTGATGGGCCATGAGAAGTTATCTTTATTTTTTCAGGATTAACTTTATATTTCATTAGGGCCCTTTTTGTAAATTCAGCCCTACTTTTTCCTAGAAGCCGGGGGTGTCTTTTGTGTTCAATGCTGTCAGTGTGGCCAACTATCATGCACTGCGCGTTTTTTGACTTATTAAGGAGTATTGCGAGGCTTTTTAATTTGTTTTTTTGGTCTGGGCTTAAGACTGCATTTGGCATTTTAGCCTCAAAGTTAATCAGTACTGGATCTTCAATGATTTTTGATTTGACTTCTTCTAACTTTAACAATAGCTCATTTGAAGTTTCAACTTTTAGCGTATAATAACTCGTCAAAACATCTTTTCCGTCTTGCCTTTTTTCAATCTTTTTGTTACTTATAACAATTTGGTCTTTTGGAAGTCCTTGGTTCACCAGAAAGTTTTTAATTTCATTTGCGCGCGCATCACCAAGATTATCAAAATTAGATAAATTATCTTCGTCTTCTATGTAAAGCCCGGTGATGGTTAGTGTTTGGGGTTTTCGCTCCCTCAAGCGCAAAATCATTTGATTTACACACGACAACAAATTATCTGAAATAGGCTGCATAAGCACATGACCAGATGTCATAAAACGAAAGTTATCATTGCTTTGAATTACGGTATATCCCTCATCAAACATAAAAGGTATAGAATTGTTGTCTTGTTTTTACCCTTTAGTTATCACGGCGGGCTTGGTTATTTCATCTGTATGTGCACACAATGAAAAGTGCAGAAAGGATCCAATAATTAGAGAAGCTAAGACCCCAAATAAATAAGTTGTTTTTTTACTCACGAGGCATTATTTTAAAAAATAATGAGGGTAAAAAGCTACCCGACGCTCATTTAGACATTAAAAACAAAAAAAAGTCACATATCTATGCGACTTTTTTTGTTTATTATTAATAAGAGGTAAAAAGCTTACAAATCAAATTTAATGCCTTGCGCTAGCGGTAAATCGCTGGTGTAGTTAATAGTATTGGTTTGTCTCCTCATGTATATTTTCCATGCATCGCTTCCAGACTCTCTACCTCCACCAGTGTCTTTTTCACCGCCAAAGGCGCCTCCAATTTCAGCCCCCGAGGTTCCTATGTTTACATTTGCTATTCCGCAATCACTTCCTGATTGAGACAGGAAAAACTCCGCCTCGCGCAGATTATTTGTCATGATAGCCGATGATAATCCTTGGGCTACATTGTTTTGTAATTCAATAGCATTTTGAACCCCTCCAGAATACTTTAAAAGATACAGAACTGGAGCAAAGGTCTCGTGCTGTACAATTTTAAAACTGTTATTTGCTTCAGCGATTGCAGGCTTAACATAACATCCGCTTTCGTATCCTGCGCCACTCAAAACCCCGCCCTCGACAATAATCTTCCCGCCTTCAGCGACAACCTCTTTTAGAGCTTTTTGGTAATTTTCAACTGCACCTTTATCAATTAACGGGCCTACATGATTATTTTGGTCCAAAGGGTTACCAATACGCAATTGTTTGTAAGCCTGTAAAACGGCCGTCTTTACAGTGTCGTAAACAGCCTCATGAACAATCAAGCGGCGCGTAGATGTACAGCGTTGGCCCGCAGTACCAACCGCCCCAAATACAGCTCCAATTACAGTCATTTTTATATCAGCATCAGGGGTTACTATTATAGCGTTATTACCCCCGAGCTCTAAGAGCGATTTCCCAAGGCGTTCTCCAACTGTTTTTGCAACAATTCTTCCCATTCTAGTTGATCCAGTAGCGGAAACTAATGGGACTCGCTTATCCTTTGTAAGGAACTCACCAACGGAATAATCTCCATTTATTAAGCACGAAATACCTTCAGGTAAGTTGTTTTCAGCAAACACGGCTGCAGCAATTTTTTGACAAGCAATTCCGCACAGAGGCGTTTTTTCTGAGGGCTTCCACACACAAACGTCGCCACAAATCCATGCAAGTGCGGTATTCCAAGCCCATACAGCAACAGGGAAGTTAAATGCAGAGATAATCCCTACAGTTCCCAGTGGATGGTACTGCTCATACATCCGGTGACCTGGGCGCTCAGAATGCATAGTTAATCCATGCAATTGCCGGGATAAGCCCACTGCAAAGTCACAGATGTCTATCATTTCTTGAACCTCGCCAAGGCCTTCTTGAAGGCTTTTACCCATTTCGTAGGAAACTAACTCGCCTAATGGTTTTTTTAAAACCCTTAACCGCTCGCCAAATTGCCGAACAATCTCTCCACGTTGTGGCGCAGGCAAAGTTCGCCAAGATTTAAAAGCAGTGCTTGCGCTGCTCATGATCATTTCATATTGTTCTGGGCTCGTTATAGATACAGTGCCGATCTGGCTGCCGTCCACCGGCGAAACAGATGAGATAGATTTTGTAGAACCAAACCATTTATTTCCAGTTGAAGAACCTGAATTATGCTCTTCAATTCCTAATGATTTGAGCGTTTCTTTAATATTTATTGTTTCTGACATGTTTTTTTGTTTTTTACTGTTGTAATTTACTCAAAGTAGACTTAGCTACCACCGCCTAAAAGGATTTTGACTCAATTGGCTGTTGTAATATTTCTTTTTTCCAGTGACCTCTTTACCCAACCACTCTGGACATTTAAAGACCTCATTTTCATTATCAAGCTCAACCTCTGCTACAATTAATCCATGGTTGTCATCTAAAAACTCATCCACTTCAAAAAGATGATTCTCATATTGGACATAGTGTCTTATTTTGTTGATGACACCATCGAGGCACATAGCAATTAAATGCTGTGCTTCTTCTACCAGGATGCTTTTTTCCCACTCAAAGCGAGAAGCGCCACTTTTTGAGACCTCTCCTTTTACTGTTATAAACGCTTGTTCACCACTAATTCGAATTCGCACGGTGCGCATAGGGTCTTTGGACAAATAACCTTGGGTCATTTTTAAGGCCCTAATGGCTTCATGTTTAAAGTTGTCATTTTTGACTAAAAATTTACGCTCGATTTCTATCACAAATAAAATTAGGTATGGATTAGAAGCATTAAATTTACACTATGTTTAGCGATTTACCAATTCGAAAGATTATTCATGTGGACATGGACGCTTTTTATGCTTCTGTGGAGCAAATGGATAATCCAGCTTTGAAAGGGCAACCCATAGCTGTCGGTGGGGGGAAAGCGCGCGGGGTAGTTAGCGCTGCAAGCTATGAAGCGCGAACATTTGGTGTTCGCAGCGCAATGTCCGGCACTTTGGCGGCAAAGCTATGTCCTAAATTGGTGTTTGTCTCTCCTCGATTCGATCGTTACAAAGAAATATCAAACAAAATTCGCGCTATATTTTTTGAATACTCAGACCTTGTGGAACCTCTTTCTCTTGACGAAGCTTATATTGACGTCACAGAAAATAAAAAGGGCATACAAAGCGCCTCGCGTATAGCACATCAAATAAGAGAAAAAATCAAAACACAAGTTGGACTTAGTGCATCTGCAGGGATTTCGATTAATAAATTTATTGCTAAAGTTGCAAGTGATTACAATAAGCCCAACGGCCAAAAAACGGTACCACCGGAAGAAGTTTTAGCTTTTTTAGAGGCCCTTGATATTAGAAAATTCCATGGCATTGGAAAGGTCACTGCTCATAAAATGTATGAGTTGGGTATCTTCACAGGACTGGATTTGAAGAGTAAAACCCAGCAGTTTTTAACGGAGCACTTTGGTAAATCCGGCACATATTATTTTAATGTTGTTAGGGGCGTTCACTCGAGCTCTGTAAAGCCAAACCGAGCTCGAAAGTCTTTAGCGGCCGAGCGCACTTTTTCAAATAACCTTTCGAGTGAACTTTTTATTATTGAAAAGTTAAGCCATATTACTCAGGAAGTTTCAGGGCGCTTACAGCGGCTAAATATTGCAGGAAAGACTATTACTTTGAAAATCAAATACAGCGATTTTAAGCTTCAAACAAGAAGCAAAACACTGACGTACTTTATAAGCACGACAGATGTTATTTTTGAACACGCTAAGGAGTTGCTTTTTCAAGAAGGGCTTCAAAACTCTGTTCGGCTTGTGGGAATTTCTATCTCAAACCTAAACAGCAACATAAAAAAGGATGTTGCGCCAGAAGACGTTACAGTGCAGCTGAAGTTTGAATTTTAAGCTTTGACCTCAGTAACACGCATTGTATTTACCATGCCCTTCTCTTGAATAGGCATTGCCGCTAGGCTTATTACCATATCTCCATCTTCCAAATAACCTTTTTCCAAGGCAATTTTATTAACATCTACAACAGTTTGGTCTGTGGACACAAATTTGTCGTAATAAAACGCACGGACACCCCAGAGTAAATTAAGCTGTGAGATGATTCTCTTATTGGATGAAAATGCTAGAATATGCGCTTTTGGCCGCCATGCCGATATTTGGAAGGCGGTATAGCCACTATTTGTTAGGGTGGTTATGCCTCGTGCGTTAATTTCATTGGCCATATTAGCAGCATGGAAACATATAGACTTTGTAATGTAGCGCTTTGTTTTAATGTGTGGGTGCTTTTGGGGCACATGAATAAGCTCTGAGTTTTCGACCGACTTGATAATGTCTGACATTTTTTGAATTACTTGAACAGGGTATTGCCCGACAGATGTTTCACCAGACAGCATCACAGCATCAGCACCATCCATTACTGAATTTGCTACATCATTGACTTCTGCTCTAGTGGGTGTTAAGCTTGTGATCATAGACTCCATCATTTGAGTGGCTATAATTACGGGAATACGTGCGCTTTTTGCCTTGAGTACCAATTGTTTTTGAATCAAAGGCACCTCATGGGCTGGGATCTCGACGCCGAGATCCCCTCGAGCAACCATCAAGCCATCGCAATAAGCGACAATTTTATCAATGTTTATGACGGCCTCTGGCTTTTCTATTTTTGCGATAATGGGGATTTTATAACTGCTGTGTTTAGAAACAATGGCCTCAAGCTCCATTAAATCTTCAGCGTTGCGCACAAACGACAAAGCAATCCAATCTACCTCTTGTTCAATAGCAAAAAGAGCATCTTCTTTATCTTTTTCTGTCAGCGCCGGCTGTGAAATATTAGTATTTGGAAGATTAACTCCTTTTTTGGACTTCAAGGGGCCGCCCTGAATTACCTTAGCTTTAACTTCATCTTTTTGATTTGTTGAGACAACTTCAAAGATTAGCTTCCCGTCGTCTAGCAAGATTTGTTCGCCTGGCTTAGTGTCTAAAGGAAAACGGTCGTACGTCATGTAGACACGATCCTTTGTTCCTTCGAAGCGAGCGCCTGTTGCGAAAATAATTTCGTCTCCTGGCGCTACAACAACATCGTCTTTCATTACGCCAACCCTCAGCTTGGGACCTTGAAGATCAGCTAAAACAGAGGCGTTATATCCGTGTTCTTCGTTAATTTCACGAATATATTGAACACGCTTTTTTACGTCGTCGTAGTCTGCATGTGAGAAGTTTATTCTAAAGACATTTACACCAGTAGCGACCATTTTTAAGAGCATTTCTTTTGAATCTATGGCCGGCCCTAAAGTGGCAACAATCTTGGTCTTTTTTCTTTTGTATGACATTAATTTAGTATTAAGTAATCTTTTGATTTTAGTTCCTCGACATCTAGTGCGTAAGCCATATTTATTGCCGAAATTTTTTGCAATTCTAATGCGGTTTCGTCTGCTTCATTGTTTCCTCCACTAATTTTTAAAAAATAATTTACCGAAGAATGTTCATTGAGCAGATGGTAAGTAGTCCAGTTTTTTTCTGAACGGGCTGCAAACAAGCCTTGATTGATTGAATTATCTTCGACCAGACAGCTGTTTTTAATTAAATTCCACGTAGTTTTTAAATTAGCATTTTCCCATTCAAACAAGGAAAATGAAGCCTTGTTGTCGTTAAAGTCAATATCTTCTTTTGTGCGTCTTAAAGTTGTGTTTAAAGCGCAGTTTATATGAAAGGCAAGGCGGTAATCTTCTAGGTCGCAGTGGATGGCAAAAAGCGAATAATCAGCATCAACAAAATCGTCCAAAACAAGTTTATGTACTGCCATAATTTAATTCAAAAACATTGGTGTAAATATAAAGATAAAAGCGCAAACAGAAGACACTTCTATATTGCCATAGTTTTAAATTATTACGAAAACGATGTAGTGAATTCCCCAACTACAATTGTATTTTATCCTGAAGCGCAAAATACCCTCTTTGACTTACTTTTTCTTCAGCTTTTTTTCGCGAAGTAGCGCGTGCCTTAGCTATCACCTTGCCATCAATTTTCAAAAGTACTGAAAAGTGTTTTATTTCGTCAACACCCTCGTCTTGACAACGGTCGTAATAAATTTTCTTTTTTTCTTTTTGACACCATTCAACCATAAGGCTTTTGTAACTAATAACTTTGCCTTCGAGCTGATCAAGGTCTACATGAGGGTCGATGACGCTGTCAAAAATAAATCGTTCGCTTGTGCTGTACCCACGATCTAAAAACACTGCTCCAACAAGCGCTTCAAACAAGTTGCCGTGAATATTATCCCCAAATTTATTATGGTCTAATTTGGAGTCTAATAAGGAGATTAAGTTTAAGCTTTTCCCGATTTTATTTAAATGCGAACGGCTTACAATTTTTGAACGCATTTTTGTTAAATAACCTTCATTGGCATCCAAAATAGAAATATATAGATAGTGAGCAATAACCGCTCCTAATATAGCATCGCCTACGTACTCTAACCGCTCGTAATTGAAAGGGTTACCTTCCTCGTCTTTTTTATTGGTAGAGCGGTGGGTAAAGGCTCTATCGTAGTAATGTGTTTTTTTTGGCTTAAACCCTAAAATAGGTTCAAGGGCAGTACTGAGTTTGTTGTTTGTTTTATGGCGTAACTTTAATATATTTTGAATATAGTTCAAAATTTAGTCATCTAGAGTTTTGAAAACAACACAAGCATTATGCCCACCAAAACCAAAAGTGTTACTCATGGCAACATTTACTGTTCTTTTTTGAGCCTTATTCAGTGTAAGATTGAGGTCCGGATCGATGTTCTCGTCGGGCGTTGTGTGGTTGATTGTAGGCGGAACAATTCCGTTTTGCATAGACAGTACTGAAGCAATAGCCTCTATAGCTCCAGCTGCGCCGAGTAGGTGCCCTGTCATTGATTTAGTGGAGTTTATGTTTATGTTTTTTGCGTGGCTACCGAACACTCTTGAAATTGCCTTTAACTCAGCAACATCCCCTAGCGGCGTGGATGTTCCGTGGGTGTTAATGGCGTCTACATCTTCGGGCTTTAAGCCAGCGTTAGCCAAACAGTTTTTCATTACTGCGGTTACTCCAATTCCGTCAGGATGAGGAGCAGTCATATGGTAAGCATCTGAAGACAAGCCGCCCCCAACAAGCTCAGCGTAGATTTTAGCGCCTCTTGCCTTAGCATGCTCGTATTCTTCCAAAACCAGGGCACCAGCACCCTCACCTAAAACAAAGCCATCTCGGGTTGCATCAAATGGTCTAGATGCGGTTTCCGGACTTTCATTTCTTGTCGACAGGGCATGCATTGCATTAAATCCGCCCATACCAGACTCATTGATTGTAGCTTCACTTCCGCCAGTGACAATAACATCGCAATGACCAAGGCGAATATAGTTTAAAGCATCAATGATTGCATTTGCTGAAGACGCACAGGCCGAAACAGTTGTGTAGTTTGGACCCATAAACCCATGTTTAATGGAAATGTTGCCTGGTGCAATATCAGCAATCATTTTAGGGATAAAAAACGGGTTGAAACGCGGCATGCCGTTGCCGGTTGCGAAATTGGCAATTTCTTTCTGAAAAGTATCAATTCCACCAATGCCCGCACCCCAAATCACACCAACACGAAACCTATCTATGGTTTCCAAATTAAGCTTGGCGTCTATGATGGCCTCATCAGAAGCCACCATAGCATATTGCGCAAACTTATCTGTTTTTCTGGCTTCTTTGCGGTCAAAAAAGTCAGATACGTTGTAATTTTTTAATTCACAAGCAAATTTAGTCTTAAAGTGCTCCGTATCAAAATAAGTTACAGGGGCACAACCACTTTTTCCTGCTACTAGAGCATTCCAATAGTCGTCTTTGTTATTTCCTATGGGCGTTAGCGCACCAAGCCCGGTGACTACAACTCGCTTTAAGTTCATAAATTTTTTTTACGACGGTTTTATTTTGCTGCTTCTATGTACGAAACGGCTTGACCAACAGTAGCGATGTTTTCTGCTTGATCATCTGGAATTTGAATATCAAATTCTTTTTCGAATTCCATAATAAGCTCTACAGTATCTAGTGAATCTGCCCCTAGATCGTTTGTGAAGCTTGCTTCAGTTACTACTTCGTTTTCATCAACGCCCAATTTATCAACGATAATCGCTTTCACTCTTGATGCAATGTCTGACATAATAATTAATTTTAAGTTTTAGTTAGGATGCAAAAATAAAAAACTTTATTTTAAAAAGAATAAATCCTAAAAAAATGTGCGCATTCTTTTCAATAAACAGAGAATGATCAAGGGAATTGGATGGCTATTAAAAATATTATCCCTTTTTTTGTAGAGCAATTAGTGTTAAAAACTATAATATAATGAAAAAAATAGCTGTTTTTGCATCAGGCTCCGGCACCAATGCCGAAAATCTCATAAAGTTCTTTCAAAATGATACCACTGCAAAGGTTGTTTTGGTGTTGTCAAATAATTCGTACGCCAAAGTTTTAGAACGCGCAAAATCTTTAGCTGTAGACACATTGCTTTTCAACAGAGAACAACTTTTAGACCCTAATGTTATTATTAAGGCTTTGCATTTATACAAGGTTGACTTTATTGTACTTGCGGGGTTTTTGTGGAAATTCCCTGAGCACATAATTAAGGAGTTCGAAAATAAAATTGTAAACATTCACCCTGCGTTGTTACCTGATTTTGGAGGAAAAGGGATGTACGGAATGCATGTGCATAAAGCGGTTATTGCGGCAAAGGTTAAGGAGACAGGAATCACAATACATCAAGTGAATGCACAATATGATGAAGGAGCAATCGTTTTTCAAGCAAAGTGCACTGTTGACCCTAAAGACTCTGCAGATGATGTTGCACGCAAGGTTCACAAGCTAGAAATGGCACATTTTCCCAAGATTATCAAAAATATTTTATTGTCAGATGCCTAAGGCCAAACAAAAATATTATACCGTTTGGAAGGGTCATAAAACAGGCGTGTTCGAGACGTGGTCTGAATGTCAGTTGCAAATAAAAAACTTTCAAGGGGCACAATACAAGTCTTTTGCAACAAAGGCGACCGCTGTTAAAGCATTTGAAGGGCTTTACGAAGATTATATAGAAAAAAACAAAGCTAAAAAGGGCATTCCAAAAAGAGGAGATCAAATAGAGGGGCCTAACTTAAATTCTATTTCTGTTGATGCTGCTTCAAGCGGAAACCCTGGTGTTATGGAGTATAGGGGGGTTGACACCCAAACCAAAGCTTTACTTTTTCACAAAGGACCTTTCCAAAAAGCCACAAACAATATTGGGGAGTTTTTAGCTTTAGTTCACGGACTCGCATTACTTAAAAACCAAGAAAGCCAAGTCATGCTATATACAGACTCTGTAACCGCAATGAGTTGGGTCAGAAAAAAAAAGTGTAACACAAAATTGAAACGCACCAAAGAAAACCAAGCCGTTTTTGTCTTAATAGATCGTGCAGAACAGTGGCTACAAAACAACACTTTTACAACTAAAGTTGTAAAATGGGAAACAAAATCTTGGGGTGAAATTCCTGCAGATTTTGGAAGAAAGTGAGATTAACTTTTTGCGTCAAATTTAACGTCAATAACCTATAATTTTTTGTAGATTTGTCCTTTAATTTTTCTACAAGTTTATGAACAAACTCCTAATTGTCGGTACTGTTGCATTTGATGCTATTGAAACACCTTTTGGGAAGACCGATAAAATTCTTGGAGGGTCAGCGCCCTACATAGGGCTATCAGCTTCGCAGTTTGACACAGCGAGTGCGATAGTTTCGGTTGTTGGCGGAGATTTCCCTGAGACTCATTTAGAGCTTTTTCGTCAACACAACATTGATATTTCTGGCATAGAAATTATCTCATCAGGCAAAACATTTTTTTGGAGTGGGCGCTACCATAACGACATGAACACAAGAGACACATTGTCTACTGAACTTAATGTGTTGTCAGACTTTCAACCTGTAGTGCCTTCTAAATTTAAGGACGCCAATGTTGTTGTTTTAGGAAATTTGCACCCTCTTGTTCAATCTAGTGTTTTGGATCAAGTTACCAATAAAGAGGCTTTGGTCATATTGGATACGATGAACTTTTGGATGGACAATACTTTAGAGGATTTGATGGAAGTCATTAAAAGAGTCGATGTAATTACGATTAATGACGAGGAGGCGAGGCAATTATCAGGACAAAGCTCTTTGGTAGCAGCAGCACGAAACATTCACGAAATGGGGCCTAAATACGTAGTGATAAAAAAAGGAGAACACGGCGCATTATTATTCAGTGGCGACAATGTGTTTTTTGCACCTGCACTTCCACTTGAGGAGGTTTTTGATCCTACGGGAGCTGGTGACACTTTTGCTGGCGGGTTTGCAGGATTTTTGTCCAAAACAAACAACTTTAGTTTTGAAAATATGAAAAAAGCTGTTGTATATGGCTCTGCATTAGCGTCTTTTACTGTGGAAAAATTTGGGACAGAGCGAATTAGCAATCTATCATCTAAAGAGGTCTTTGAGCGGCTTCAGATGTTTAAAAACCTAACCCAATTTGACATTGAATTAACTTAATAAACTGTATTAATTTTGAGTACAAATGGTATTATTACAAAGACACTAACCAACCACAACCTTCACACATGAGTGATGCAATTAAACATGAATGTGGCATAGCCCATGTTCGCCTTTTAAAGCCTTTAGATTTTTACAAAGAAAAGTATGGCACTGCTTTTTATGGGATAAACAAGATGTACCTGATCATGGAAAAGCAGCACAATAGAGGTCAGGATGGTGCTGGTTTTGCAAGTATAAAATTGGACATGAATCCTGGTGAGCGCTACATAAGCCGTGTGCGCTCTGTTGCCCAACAACCTATTCAAGATGTGTTTGAGCAAATCAACGAACGGATTAATACCGTGTTGGTCAATAACCCTGAGTGCGCTAATAACGCCGCATTACAAAAGAGAATGGTGCCCTACCTTGGTGAGGTCATGCTTGGCCATGTTCGCTATGGAACATTTGGGAAAAATAGTGTTGAAAGTGTTCATCCGTTTCTGAGACAAAATAACTGGATGCATCGCAACCTTATTTTAGCAGGAAATTTTAACATGACTAATGTCCGTCAGTTGTTTAAGAATTTAGTAGAAATTGGCCAGCACCCAAAAGAGTACACAGATACGATCACAATTATGGAGCGTATTGGCCATTTCTTGGATGATGCGGTTTCAAAAGTTTATAAAAAATTAAAAAAGGAAGGCTATACTAAAATGGAATGTTCTCCTTTAATTGCAGAACGTCTAAATCTCAAAAAAATTTTAAAAAAATCTTCAAAAAATTGGGACGGAGGGTATGCAATGGCGGGTATGCTTGGCCACGGCGATTCATTTGTTTTACGCGATCCGGCTGGGATCCGCCCAGCGTATTACTACATGGATGACGAGGTCGTTGTTGTGGCTTCAGAACGACCGGTAATTCAAACCGTTTTTAATGTGGATTACCACTCGGTTCACGAACTCCCACCTGGACATGCTATTATCACCAAAAAATCTGGAGAAACCACAATAAATAAAATTTTAGAACCCACAGAACGTAAGGCCTGTTCTTTTGAGCGGATTTATTTTTCGAGAGGTAGCGACGCTGAAATATACAAAGAACGAAAATTATTAGGAAAACTTATTGTTCCAGAAGTTTTGAAACATATCAATAACGATATTAAAAATACAGTTTTTTCATTCATACCCAATACTGCCGAAACCTCTTTTTTTGGTATGGTTGAATCGGTTGAGGCATTTCTAAACAAAACAAAAACAGATGAAATTTTGGAGGGAAGACGCTCTTTGTCGGCAGAGAAAGTAACTCAAATTTTATCGCAACATACAAGGATAGAAAAAATCGCAATAAAGGATGTAAAACTTAGAACATTTATTACTGAAGACAGCAGTAGGGACGATTTGGTAGCACACGTATATGACATTACATATGGTGTTGTAAAAAAAGAAGACAATTTGGTTATAATTGACGACAGCATCGTACGCGGGACAACACTAAAGAAAAGTATATTAAAAATGTTGGACCGCCTATCCCCTAAAAAAATTGTGGTGGTATCTTCAGCACCACAAATCCGCTACCCCGATTGCTACGGCATTGATATGGCAAATTTAGAAGGCTTGGTTGCGTTTAGAGCGGCACTAGCGCTACTAAAAGACCAAAAGCAAGATCAGCTCATTGATGATGTTTACGCCAAATGCAAGGCGCAAGAACACTTGAGTGACAGCGAGGTAAAGAACTTCGTCAAAGAGATTTATTCACCATTTTCCGCAGAGCAGATATCAAGCAAAATAGCTGATTTACTCAGCGGGGATGAGATAAACGCTGAGGTTGTAATTATTTTTCAAACCATTGAAAATTTACACAAGGCTTGCCCGGATAATTTAGGAGACTGGTATTTTACAGGAAATTACCCAACTGACGGAGGAAATCGCGTAGTTAATCAAGCGTTTATAAACTTTTACGAAGGTAAAAACGAGCGCGCCTACTAAAAAAGCGCATTTCGTCTAAAAAAAGTGCATTTCGTCTAAAAAACAAAAAGGCTAAATAATTAAAGTATATATTTGATTCACCATAACATAAGTAGGTTAAGTTCATGGTAGATTTGGGGCAAAAAAGGTGAACATCTGTTCACCTTTTTTATTTATACGATAGTTTTGTGTGCTTATTTCGCTGCCGCAAAACGCTTTGCTACTTCATTCCAGTTGATTACATTAAAAAATGCATTGATATAGTCTGGACGTCTGTTTTGATAATTTAAGTAATAAGCATGTTCCCATACGTCAATACCTAAAATTGGAGCGCCGCCACATGATACACCCGGCATGAGTGGGTTGTCTTGATTAGGCGTAGCACACACTTCTACTTTACCACCTTTGTGGACGCATAGCCACGCCCAACCAGAGCCAAACTGTATTGCAGCGGCATTTGAGAACGCAGACTTAAAGTCCTCAAAAGAACCGTAAGCTTCAAGGATTGCATCTTTTAATTCTCCTGAAAGTTCGCCTTTATCAATTGGGCTCATTACTTCCCAAAATAAGCTGTGGTTATAAAATCCACCACCATTATTCCTAACCGCTTTATTATTCATGTCCAAAGAGCTTAATATTGATTCAATACTCTGGTTTTCTAATGCTGTTCCTGAAATAGCAGCGTTTAATTTTGTGGTGTATCCGTTGTGATGCTTAGAGTGGTGGATTTCCATTGTTCTTGCATCAATGTTTGGTTCTAATGCATCGTAAGCATAGTTTAATTTTGGTAATTCAAAAGCCATGTTATTATTTTTAAGGTTAAATACTTTAGATCAAATTTACGATTTTCCAATCAAATTAAATTAAGTATGTGATTTAGATTGTTTATTTTGGTATAAATTTTATTTAGTGAGCGGCTCATCATTCAAGATATACAATGCTTCTGCGGGAAGCGGCAAAACCTATACTTTAGTCAAGGATTACTTAAAAATAGTACTGACTTCAGAAGCTTATTTACCTCACCGTCATGTGCTTGCAATTACATTTACGAACAAAGCGGTAGACGAAATGAAAAGGCGTATTGTCTCAGCCTTACTTCGCTTTTCGTCGTCAAACATCCTAACCACAAAAGACGATTTATTTACTGACCTTACCCATGAACTGAGTTTAAGTCCAGAAAAAATCCATGATAAAGCAAGACAATTAATCCGTAAAATATTACACAATTATGGCGGATTTGATGTGTCCACAATTGATAAATTTAATCAACGGCTCATAAGAACATTTGCTTATGATCTCCGAATTCCTGTAAATTTTGAGGTAGAGTTAGATACAGAAAGTTTGTTGCAAAAAGCCGTTGATCAGATGATTTCAAAAACAGGAAAAGACAAGGCGCTTACTAAAGTCCTTGTGGCCTATGCTCTTTCTAAATTAGAGGATGATAAAAGTTGGGATATTGCCTTGGATTTGTATAAATCAGCAAAATTACTCACTCAAGAAACTGCTCTTCCATATTTGGAGTCCTTATCCAATCAAAAATTAGCTGCATTTGAAGGCCTGAAAGCTAGCCTCGAAAGAGAATATAAAGCATTAGAGCAACAAATATCGGAGGCCGCCAATCTAGTTTTAGACCTTATTGCTGGGCAAGGACTGACTTTTGGGGATTTTTATAAGGGCTCCTTACCTAAGCATTTTGCAGCCCTTACAGCCAAAAAATATAATATTAAATTTGATTTGGTTTGGCACAAGAATATCGAGACAACTCCTTTGTATACAAAGAACACCTCAGAAAGTATTTCACAAAAAATAGATGCTTTACGACCGGATTTAGTAGCCGCCTTTTTGAGTACAAAGCAAGCGGTTTATCGCTTACGTTATCTTCAAAATATCCGCAAAAACATCACACCAGTTTCTGTTCTAACTCTTATTCAAAATGAAATCAATGCGATCAAGGAGGCGCAAAATATTATATTAATCTCAGAATTTAACACCATTATTGGGAAAGAAATCAAGACCCAACCCGCACCTTTTATATACGAAAGAATTGGAGAGAAATTTAATCATTATTTTATTGATGAATTTCAGGATACTTCTGAACTGCAGTGGACAAATCTCGACCCTTTAATTACAAATGCTTTGGCAGCAGGGAAGGGCAGTGTGCTACTTGTGGGTGATGCAAAACAATCGATTTATCGTTGGCGAGGGGGTAAGCCAGAGCAGTTTATGAGTCTTATTAACAATCAACATACACTTCCTGTTGATGCATGTATTGCTAATTTGCCGACAAATTACAGAAGCTGTAAAGAAGTAGTCAAATTTAACAATGACTTCTTCAACTTCTGCTCAAAAGCCGTTTTTTCTGACGCTACACATCAGAACCTTTATTTATCCGCAACTCAAGAACAGAACAAAACTAAGCCGGGGTATGTTCAGCTTTCTTTTTTAGATTTTGACCAAGGCTCTGACAAAGAAGCGCTCTACGCAGAAGAAGTGCATAACAACATTAGTATATATAAAGCCTCTAGTCCTGATGCCAAATATAAAGACATTTGTGTATTGGTGCGCAAACGGAAGGAAGGGGTTGCTGTTGCAAACTACTTGAGCTCCAAAGGCATTGATATTATTTCTAACGAAACACTTCTTGTAGCCGAATCAAAGGAAGTCAAGTTTATCATTAATGTTTTCTCATTCCTCAAAGACAATACGGACACTACAGCGAAATTAAATATTTTGAATTATTTGATTATTCGAAACAATGTCACGGACGGGCATCAGTTTCGATTGAATTATTTGCACTTAGATTTCTTGCCGTACTTTGCGTCATTTTCACAATTCAATATCAATTTCGACCCTCAGACAGCCATTCAGCTGTCTGTATATGAGTTGGCGGAATACATTATATCTACATTTCATTTGGTCCAAAACACGAATGCGCACATTCAATTTTTCTTGGACATTATTTTTGAGTTTACTCAAAAAAAGTCGTCGGGTATTGCCCCGTTTTTAACTTATTTTGAACACAATAAAGAAAAGCTTAGTGTTGTTTCTCCAGAGGGGATAGATGCAGTACAGATTATGACTGTACACAAAGCCAAGGGGCTAGAGTTTCCTGTTGTTATTTTCCCTTTTGCAGAACTAAGTATTTATAAAGAAAATGAACCTAAAGAATGGATGCCAACACAAGAGCTAGATGATAATTTTCCCTATTTTTTGATCAATTACAACAAAGATCTTGAGCATTATGGTACTGAGGGTAAAGCCAGATTTAAGGCGCACCAGGCCAAGTTGGAATTAGATAATATTAATTTGCTTTATGTTGCTTTTACCCGTGCTGCTGAGCAGCTTTACATTATAGGAAACCGATCATCAGCAAACAAATCATCAGCAGATTTAAAGACTTATTCAGATATTCTTATTGCATTTCTAAAATCTACAGGAGCGTGGCGTGCTGGAGTTTCTAGATACCCCTTTGGTTCAATGCAGCCAATTGCTGCTCACGATGTCCCACAACATCCAATGCAGCTGCAAAGAAAATTTGTGTCAACACTAAAAAGCCAACTCAATGTTTCTATGGCCTTAAAAGCTGATTATTTTTGGGACAGTGCTCAAAAAGAAGCTATTGAAAAAGGAAACTTAATCCACCTGTTATTAGCTAGAGTGTATTTACCATCAGATATTCAAATGACAATTAACACTTCTTTAGAGGAAGGGTTAATCTCACCAGAGCAAAGCCAACCGCTTTTTAAAATTCTGGAATCTATCGTTTTCCACCCACAACTTAAGTTGTACTTTAGTCCTGGTGTTGAGGTGTATAACGAGCGCGCGATTATTACTGGATCAGGCCAAATTATTATACCAGATCGGCTCGTTGTAAATGCGAACGGCAAGGCTGTAATAATTGACTATAAGACCGGCCAATATTTGCAAAAACACCAACAGCAGCTACAAACTTATGCTTCTGTTGTCCAGCAATTGGGGTATATTGTGGAGAAAAAAATATTGGTGTACATTCACCCAGAACTTACAATTAAAACGGTCATATAAATAATTTCCCATGTATACATCTATTAAAAAGCATTTAGAACAAGAACTGCAAGCCATAAAGGCACAAGGGTTATACAAAGAAGAGCGTATTATCGTATCCTCTCAAGGCCCAGTAATCACGCTAGATACAGGACAAAAGGTGTTGAATTTTTGCGCCAATAATTACTTGGGTCTCGCCAATCATCCTGAAGTTATTCAAGCTGCAAAGGACAGCATGGATACCCATGGATTTGGAATGGCTTCCGTTCGATTTATTTGTGGTACTCAGGACATACACAAACAACTAGAGCAAAAAATTGCACATTTTTATCAAACAGAAGATACTATATTGTATGCTGCAGCTTTTGATGCTAATGGCGGAGTTTTTGAACCACTTTTAAGCGCAGAGGATGCGATCATTTCGGACAGTTTAAACCACGCCTCTATCATAGATGGTGTGCGCTTGTGCAAAGCCAAGCGTTTTCGTTATAAGAATAACAACATGGCGGACTTAGAAACTCAATTACAAGCTGCTGACTCTAGTGGTGCGCGCTTTAAAATTATTGTGACAGACGGCGTCTTTTCTATGGACGGTTTACTTGCCCCTCTTGATGCTATTTGTGATCTAGCAGATAAGTATGATGCCTTGGTTATGATTGATGAGTGTCATGCAGCGGGGTTTATAGGCAAAACAGGGATTGGCACATTGGAAGACAAGAATGTTTTGGGTCGAATAGACATTATAACAGGCACCTTAGGCAAGGCGCTTGGCGGCGGCATGGGGGGTTATACTACCGGGAAAAAAGAGATTATATCTATGCTGCGCCAACGGTCTAGACCTTATTTGTTTTCTAATTCATTAGCGCCGGCCTTGGTGGGCGCTTCTATTAAAGTTTTTGATTTATTATCAAATGACACAAGTTTACGAGATCGCCTTGAACACAATACAAATTATTTTAAAGAAGGCATAAGAAATCTTGGATTTGACATTATTGATGGTGATTCCGCAATAGTACCCGTGATGCTCTATGATGCAAAGTTGGCTCAAAAAATGGCAAGTTTACTTCTTAAACAAGGGATTTATGTCATAGGTTTTTTCTTCCCTGTTGTGCCAAGAGAAAAAGCCAGAATCCGTGTACAACTCTCCGCAGCTCATGAAAAATCACACCTAGACAAGGCAATTGCCGCATTTAAAAGTGTTGGAAAAACCTTGAATATTATTACTTAACCTACTGATTTTTAGTTTTTGTATGAAAAAAATGTATTTTTCACACATTATATTTGTTTAGTGAACTTTACGCATTACTTTTGCAATGAATTTAACTTCTATAAAAAAAATAATTATGAAAAATCTAAAAAGGTTAGCACTTTCTATCATGCTCGTCGTGTCTATTGCTAACGTAAACGCTCAAGACGATAATAACCCTTGGCAAATCACCGTTGGTGTTAACGCTGTGGATGTATATCCTGTTGGAGAGGATTCACCACAAGGAGAGCTTTTTAACGAGTTCTACAATGTTGAAGGGCACTGGAACTTTGTTCCTTCTCTATCTTCAATTTCTGTTTCTAAATACCTTACGGACAACTTTTCTTTTGGTGTTTCCGGGTCTTTTAACATCATTGAAAAATGGGGATCTGATAATGTGACAAATGAAACTGTTTCAATAGAAGAATTAAAGTATTATGCGCTTGACGCAACAGTAAAGTATTCACTTAGAGATTTAGCTAATTTTGGAAACTTTGAACCTTTCCTTGGCCTAGGTGGAGGTTACACATGGATTGAAGAAGGGCCTTATAACTCAAACAACACCGGCAGTTCTGCAAGTGCACTTGTTGGTGCAGGAACAGTAAATGGAACCGCAGGTGTATCATACTGGTTTTCTGACAACATTGGCTTGACTTACCAGGCAACATATAAGCACTCTTTTCAAGACTATTTAACAAAGCATTTCCAACATAATGTTGGTCTTTCAATTAACTTCGGAGGTACAGACACAGATGGCGATGGCGTTTATGACAAAAAAGACGCTTGTCCTGAAGTTCCTGGTTTAGCTGAGTTTAATGGATGTCCGGATTCAGATGGTGACGGCATTCAAGATTCTGAGGATGCCTGTCCACAAGTAGCAGGTTTAGCCGAATTTAATGGTTGTGCCGACACTGACGGAGACGGTGTTTCTGATGACAAAGACAGCTGCCCTAGTGAAGCAGGAGTAGCGGCCCTAAACGGCTGCCCTGATTCAGACAATGATGGTGTTGCTAACGCCGATGACAAGTGTCCTAACGAAGCTGGTGACGCTGCAAATGGTGGTTGCCCATGGCCAGACACTGATGGCGATTCAGTTTTAGACAAGGACGATGAATGCCCGAATGAAGCAGGAACAGTAGCAAACAACGGTTGCCCAGAAGCGCCAAATGAAGATGTACAAGCTCAATTGACAAGCTATGCAAGAACAATAAACTTTGCAACTGGAAAATCTGATATTCAAGAAGCTGCCAATGAAACATTACAAGCAATCGTCGCAATTCTTAAAGAATACCCAAAAGCAAATTTTGTAGTTGAAGGACACACAGACAGCACCGCTTCTGAACAATTCAACCAAAAGCTATCTGAAGAAAGAGCAGCAACAGTCGTTGGCTTTTTAACAGCAAATGGAGTCGATGCTTCAAGATTGTCATCTATTGGATTTGGTGAAAATTCACCAATTGCTTCTAATGACACTTCTGAGGGAAGAGCTACAAACAGAAGAGTAGAGGTAAAACTTGCGAATTAATCGTTTAAACCTCAAAAATATATTTAAAAACGCTTCGCTTTTGCGAGGCGTTTTTTATTTTTAGGGTATGGCAAGTTTTATCGCAGAGGTCTTAAAAGAGCTAAAAAACAAAAAAGCAGATTTATCTGCTTTAACCTTTATTTTGCCCAATAAACGCGCAGGGGTCTTTTTAAAACAAGAACTTTCAAGACATACAACAGAAGCAAGGTTTTTACCAGAGATCTGCTCTATTGAATCCTTTGTGGAAGAGCTCTCACAGCTGAAGAAAATAAGTGCTGTCGAGTTGCTCTTTGAATTTTATGGTGTTTATACTTCAGTAACCCCAAAGAACAAACAAGAGTCTTTTGATCAGTTTTCAAAATGGGCTCCTATGGTCATACAAGATTTCAATGAGATTGACCGGTATTTAATTCCCCCATCAAAAATATTTGATTACCTCAGCGCTATTCAACATATCAATCACTGGTCTTTGGAGCCCAACCCTACCGCAATGGTCAAAGGCTATCTGTATTTTTGGCAAGAGCTAAAACACTATTATACACGACTTGCGAACCAACTCTTAAATAAAGGAATTGGTTATCAGGGGCTGATGTATAGAGCTGCTGTTAATAATATTGAAGAGTATATTCAAAACAGTCAGCGCAGCCAACACATTTTCTTAGGATTTAATGCTTTAAATTCTTCAGAAGCCATCCTAGTCCAAGAACTATTACAGCAAAATAAAGCACAGATCTTTTGGGATATTGATCAAGGTTTTTTGGAGGCAAATTTTCATGATGCGGGCCACTTTATGAGGCATTATAAAAAGACATGGCCTTTTTACAAAACGCACAATTTCAACTGGACAACAAAGCACTACAAAGAAGAGAAAAACATTACTATAACAGGGACTCCAAAAAATATTAGTCAGGCCAAGTATGTCGGAGAACTATTAGACAATTTATACGAACAAAATAAACTTGAAAACACGGCTCTAGTATTAGGCGATGAATCATTATTACTTCCTGTGTTGCACTCGATCCCTAAAAAGGTCAAAAGTATAAATATCACTATGGGGTTGCCACTACGTCAAATCCCGCTGGCCTCTTTCTTTGAACAGTGGTTTCTGGTTCAGACCACATCTGAAGAGTTTGTATTTTACTACAAAGATGTTTATGAAATATTAACACATCCTTTTATTTCGTTATTGTTTAAAAACTCCACGGACTCTCTTAAGAGTGTTTTCAATGCTATAAAGGACCAAAATCGTACCACCATATCTTTGCGCGATTTGATTCTACTCGCCCCAGATTTAAAACACCTATTTGAGCTTCTTTTAGCACCTTGGGATAATCAACCAAAAACTGCGTTACAACAGATTAAAACATTGATTTTTGAATTGAAATTAGCATATGATGCTGAAAAAAGCAACAATGTATTGATGTTGGAGTATTTATTGCGCTTTTTCGAATTATTCAATCAAATAGAGCATTTAAGTCAATCTTATAATTACATCAGCTCTATTAAAATCATGCACTCTTTATACCGAGAGTTGTTGGCAAAGGAAACCTTAGATTTCAAGGGAGAGCCACTTAAGGGCCTTCAAATTATGGGGATGCTGGAATCGCGTGTATTAGATTTTGAAACTGTCATTGTTGTTTCAGTGAATGAGGGGATTCTTCCGGCTGGGAAAACACAGAATTCATTTATTCCATTTGACGTCAAACTTGAAAACGGCCTGCCAACCTATAAAGAAAAAGACGCGGTGTACACTTATCATTTTTATCGACTTATGCAACGTGCTAAAAATATTCATCTTGTTTACAATACAGAACCCGACGCTTTAAATGGCGGTGAGCCTAGTCGATTTTTGGCACAAATGGAACTTGAAGGCCATCACCAGCTACAGCACAAAATAGTTACACCTAAAATAGAAATACTCAGCCCATCTCCGCTACAAGTTACAAAAACAGAGAAACTTCTAAAATCCCTTGAGACTATAGCCAAAGCTGGATTTTCGCCTTCATCTTTGGGGCAATACATTAGAAACCCAATTGAGTTTTATAATCATAAAATTTTAGGGCTAAAACAGCCGAACAATTTAGAGGAAATCATAGAGGCTAGCACATTTGGCAGTGTTGTCCATTACACTTTGGAGGCGTTTTACACCCCTTTCATCGGAGCGTTTTTAGATCCTAACAAGCTGGAAGAACTAAAACCCCAAATTTCTAAAACAGTAGAAAAATTTTTCAAAAAACTCTATAAGAGAGGCGACATAACACAGGGTAAAAACCTCATAAGTTTTGAAATCGCTAAACGCTATATTCGTAATTTTTTGGACAATGAAATTCAATTTCTCAAAGCAGGTAATGAGGTTCAGCTCTTGGCTGTTGAGCAGCCTGTTGCCTATGATTTGACTAACTCATTATTTGAATTTCCCATTCGATTAAAGGGAAATGTTGACCGAATAGATATTTGTAATGGAATTAAGCGAATCATTGACTATAAGACCTCAAAGGTGACACAGACAGACTTAAATTTAGTCGACTGGGGTGATATCACGAAGGATTATAAAAAGCACAACAAGAGCTTCCAAATTTTAATGTATGCTTATATTCTTAATAAGACCCACCCTTATGATGGCCCAACAGAAGCAGGAATTTTTTCATTCAAGAATTTTAAATCAGGGTATATTAAATTCACTAAAAAAGATAAACTAGGGAATAGCGCTTTAAAACAGCAACACATTTCCGAGACAATTTTAGAGGCCTATGAAAAACAATTGGTGGAGTTGCTTGCAGAATTGTTTAATCCAGACATTAAATTTATTGAAAAAGAGGTATGATTGTTCAGCAGCTAAATAAGGTTATCTATAGGCCACAAGATCGGCCTATTGTTTTTGATCTTATTTTTGAAGATACTGTTAAATCCGCCCCGCTTATTGTGTTTTGTCACGGGTACAAAGGCTATAAGGACTGGGGGGCATGGGGTTTACTGGCGAAAGCCTTTGCTTCTCAGGGGATTGCATTTTTAAAGTTTAACTTTTCACACAATGGCGGCACTGTTCAACAGCCTTTAGATTTTCCCGACCTAGAAGCCTTTGCACAAAACAACTATTCCAAAGAGCTTCATGACTTATCATGTGTTTTAGATTGGGTTATTGAAAATCATGAAGAGGGTAATGCCATAGATTTGAAATCTATTTTTCTTATGGGGCATAGTAGAGGTGGTGGAATAGTCACCATACAAGCTAGCGAAGATCTAAGAGTAAAAAAAGTAATCACCTTGGCTGGGGTTAGCGACTATAAATCAAGGTTTCCAAAAGGAGATGCACTTAGGAGGTGGAAAAAAGACGGTGTGTATTATGTAGAAAACAAACGCACCAAGCAGCAAATGCCCCACCACATTCAGTTTTACAATGATTTTTTAGCCCATGAGGCTCGATTAGATATCGAACGCGCCGCTAAAAAATGTACTATTCCTCACCTTATTCTTCATGGCGATGACGACCAAGCCGTCTCTATTGAAGAAGCCAAAAAACTACACGTATGGAGTTCAAGCAGTATTTATAAATGCATTGAGGGAGGGAATCATGTTTTTGGGGCAAAACAGCCTTGGGAAGATTCTGAAATGCCTCCAAATTTAATAAAAGTTTGGGCAGAAATATTGGATTTTATTAACAATTAGGCCTACTTCTTAAGAAAAATGTTATTTATCTGATAAAATTTTTGGTAATACCGAAGTAATTTTTGTAATTTGGACTAAAATATAATTACATTATGGGATATTCATTTAAAAATAGCAAAGGAAAAACTTATTATTTACACACTAAAGACGTGGTCTTGAAAGGTGGAAGAAACCAAACAATTTATTATTTCGCAAAAGATGAGCGTTCAAACACGTGTGACCTTCCTGCTGGAAAAAAGATTGTTGAAAATGAAAAAACTGGACTTCCATTCGTAAAGTCTGTATAATACGTTTTCCGAAAACAATTAAAAAACCCACTCCTAAGAGTGGGTTTTTTTATGCTTAATATTTTTCAAAATCTATTAGTAGGTTTTGATTCTCTTTACCATAAAATCTTGAGCGTATTCTACTTCGCCTCTGTTCTTAAAATATTTCGAAAAAGCATTCTCGTGTTCTTTGCGAAGAGCGTTATACAGACTCAAATGATCGTTTATGTCCTCTCCAGAAACCAGAAACCAGTGAGTAGCGCCATTTGGGGTATTGACATCATAAGTTCCAAAGCCAACTAATCGGTCTTCAAATGCTGATGAAGCCTCTTCTACCAATGTGTTTTGAGCTGCAATAAAAGCCTCTTCATCACTTGCTTTTATGTCCCATATGTGTATGGATGAATTTTTTTCCTCATCACCAAAACGAACATTTAATATTCGACCAGCCCTTGCCTCGCCCCATGAATCAACCAATGTTCTAAGTCCTCTCCAAAAAGCTTTTGATTCATTTTCACCTGGTTCTTCCACAAAGCCTCCATTATCTAGTTCCCATATCCAGACGATTCGATGTGTTCGCCCATTTTCTCCTCCATGGCGAAGACGCTCTAAAAAGATATTTCCAGATTTTCTGTCTTTGCCTTCCATGTAGCTGTCAAACAACTCAGCGATTGCTTTTTCAGCGTTTTCTTCGGCCGTAATTTCTACATAATTGAACCCCATTTGCTGTCCAATGGCACTCACACCTACAAACAACAATAATAAAATAATTATTTTTTTCATTTTTTAAGATTATTTTAGTTTAATGCATGGCGCGAATAATTGGCGCGCCCAATATCCCACTTACGCAATATTCATTAGTTAATTTGACAAGCTCTGCAAACATTTCCGCACGCTCTTGTCCAAGCACCATATGTGCTTGCGCGCCTTCAGGGCCATTGTAAATTTCTGTTATACCATACAGCGTATATCCTGTTTCGCCACTGCTTGGATCGAGTGGATTATTAAACTCTGGACTTTTCAAAACCGCATAGCAAAGCACAACAGGCTCTACTGTCCCTTCGATATGGTGAGTTTCACGCATAAAGTTTTCATGCGAATCCAAGAATGACTCCATCATTTGTGTCTTGTTGTTTGGGACTTTGTATGATACGTGAAACCCCACACCCCCTGTTTTAATTTTCATGATTTATTTTTTTTAATATTTTAACGAATTAGATCAAATATATTAAATTTAACTTGTAAAATAAAACCATTGAACAGCGATGATTCTCTTGACTAACTATTTATTCTCAGGGAATCGGCTAAAATTCCCCATACCGTCAAGGTCTACCGGATCATTTTGTGTTGGGTACCTATTTTCTTCGCGTTGTTTTTTTGTACTGTGGAAAATATTCCAGATGAGGAAGTACACATAAAATGAGAAAATGATAGCCCCTATAATAAACATTGCTACACTCATACTCTTCTTCTTTGTCTGATTACTAATGCAAATAATAGAATTGTTCCAGGCCAATGGGCCGAGTATTGGGCTTCTTCAGTTTGTCCCATAAGGCCCAAACCAACGGAGTAAAGCAGACATATAAATGCAAGAATTACAGGGTACCATTTGAATACGAAATCTTTAATATTTTTCATAAAACTTTAAATTTTTTTAAAAATAAATATTATTAATTTAAAAAATGTTAAAAGTTTTGTAAGTATTTTAGTGTTTTTGTTAGTTTAGAATACTTGTTTCCTGTGGCTTTACTAATCGTAGCAATATTTATCGCCAATATCATAGGTGTCATAAACCTCTTGGGAAACGGGCAAATTGACGTCCGCATAGCCATTGAGAGGGCCGTCATCATCTGAATTTGAGGTGTCAAAATCGCCAACCAAAATGTATTCGCCTTCCGAAATAATCTTATCTATGACCGTGAAACAGTCTGTATCATCG